>Ga0209125_1000095_pt1 | contig 150431 bp, 123 predicted proteins | sample BarGraIncub1131A_FD_184503 | JGI IMG/M metagenome (GOLD analysis project Ga0209125, IMG submission 184503) | Arctic peat soil microbial communities from Barrow, Alaska - Barrow Graham LP Incubations 11-31A (SPAdes) (version 2) | ecosystem: Environmental > Terrestrial > Soil > Wetlands > Peat... | reverse complement strand
TGATCAGCCTGTTATCCCCGGAGTACCTTTTATCCTTTGAGCGATGGCCCTTCCATGCGGAACCACCGGATCACTATGCTCTAGTTTCCTACCTGATCGACTTGTCGGTCTCTCAGTCAAGCGCGCTTATGCCATTACACTCTACGAACGGTTACCAATCGTCCTGAGCGCACCTTTAGGAGCCTCCGTTACTCTTTTGGAGGCGACCACCCCAGTCAAACTACCCACCAAACAGTGTCCTCCCGCTACGGGGAGTTAGAACTCAAACAACAGAAGGGCCGTATTTCAACGTCGGCTCCACGAATACTAGCGTACCCGCCTCACAGCCTCCGGCCTATCCTACACATCTGTTGCCCAAACTCAATGTTAAGCTGCAGTAAAGGTTCACGGGGTCTTTCCGTCCCGTTGCGGGTAATCGGCATCTTCACCGATACTACAATTTCACCGAGCTCACGGTTGAGACAGTGAGAAGATCGTTACACCATTCGTGCAGGTCGGAACTTACCCGACAAGGAATTTCGCTACCTTAGGACCGTTATAGTTACGGCCGCCGTTTACCGGGGCTTCAATTCAATGCTTCGCCTTGCGGTTGACATCTCCTCTTAACCTTCCGGCACCGGGCAGGTGTCAGGCCATATACCTCATCTTTCGATTTCGCATAGCCCTGTGTTTTTGTTAAACAGTCGCCTTCTCCAATTCACTGCGGCCACCATCGCTGGTGGCGCCCCTTCTCCCGAAGTTACGGGGCTATTTTGCCTAGTTCCTTAACCGTGATTCACTCGAGCGCCTTAGTATGCTCTACCCGACTACGTGTGTCCGTTTGCGGTACGGGTGCCTGCATGATATGCTTAGCGGATTTTCTTGGGAGCATGATTACACGCACTATCCGCTCGCCACAAGGGCTTGCGGTACTATCAGGTTCGGCTCCCGCGGCGGATTTGCCTACCGCGGTCAACACCTACACCCTTCAACGAACTATTCCGTCAGTCCGCGGCGCTTTCACTTCTCCGTCTCCACATCGCTCATGCAGCCAGTACGGAAATATTAATCCGTTCGTCCATCGGTCTTGCCGCTCGGCTTAACCTTAGGTCCCGACTGACCCTGATCCGATTAGCGTTGATCAGGAATCCTGAGTCTTTCGGCGTGGGGGTTTCCCGCCCCCATTATCGTTACTTATTCCTACATTTGCTTTTCCGGACGCTCCAGCATGGGTTATCCCACACCTTCGCAGCAGACCGGAATGCTCCCCTACCATAAATCCATAGCTTCGGTATACAGTTTATGCCCGATTATTATCCACGCCAAACTCCTCGACTAGTGAGCTGTTACGCACTCTTTAAATGAATGGCTGCTTCCAAGCCAACATCCTAGCTGTCTGTGCAATCTGACTTCGTTCATTCAACTTAACTGTAATTTGGGGACCTTAGCTGATGGTCTGGGTTCTTTCCCTCTCGGACGCGGACCTTAGCACCCGCGCCCTCACTCCCGGGCTAAACATGTGCGCATTCGGAGTTTGTCAGGACTCGATAGGCGGCGAAGCCCTCTCATCCAATCAGTCGCTCTACCTCACACATGTAATCACCCGAGGCTGCACCTAAATGCATTTCGGGGAGTACGAGCTATCTCCAAGTTTGATTAGCCTTTCACCCCTACCCACAGTTCATCCGAAAACTTTTCAACGTTTACCGGTTCGGTCCTCCAGTTGGTGTTACCCAACCTTCAACCTGACCATGGGTAGATCACTTGGTTTCGCGTCTGCCACCACCGACTAAGCGCCCTATTCAGACTCGCTTTCGCTTCGGCTCCGGAACTCTAGTTCCTTAACCTTGCCGGGGACGGCAACTCGTAGGATCATTATGCAAAAGGCACGCCGTCACCCCACGAAGGGGCTCCGACCGCTTGTAAGCGCATGGTTTCAGGGTCTATTTCACTCCCCTGTTCGGGGTTCTTTTCACCTTTCCTTCACAGTACTGGTTCGCTATCGGTCTCTCAGGAGTATTTAGCCTTACGGGATGGTCCCCGCAGTTTCACACAGGATTTCTCGTGTCCCGCGCTACTCAGGATACCACTAGGAGTAAAGGTCGGTACGTGTACGGGGCTATCACCCATGTCGCCGGACTTTCCAGACCGTTCCACTTAAACCATTACTGCCACAACGTGGTCCTACAACCCCAGCCTTGCCGAAACAACGCTGGTTTGGGCTCTTCCCCGTTCGCTCGCCACTACTAGGGGAATCATTCGTTTATTTTCTTCTCCTGGGGGTAATGAGATGTTTCAGTTCCCCCCGTTCGCCTCCTATTAATAGGATACATGAGCTTCACTCATGTGGGTTGCCCCATTCGGAAATCCCCGGATCAATGGCCATTTGCGCCTACCCGGAGCTTATCGCAGCTTATCACGTCCTTCTTCGCCTCTGAGAGCCAAGGCATCCGCCATGCGCCCTTGCTTACTTTCTTCATGACCCGTTTAAAGGAGCCGTATCTCTCATACGGAGCTTCCCGCCACAAAGCCAATCCTTAAAAAAATTTACTTTTGCTTCTTAATAATTCACACAACATGTCAAAGATCGTTTCGGCCTTTTTTCCGTCCCTACTTCCTGTCCCTCACGGGGCTTTCTTCTTTCGGGGCGGCCTTTTTGGCGGCCAAATGGTGGAGAATAACGGATTCGAACCGTTGACCCTCTGCGTGCAAGGCAGATGCTCTAGCCAGCTGAGCTAATCCCCCCTTTGAATAATAAAGACCCATCGTTTCTAAAGCGTAGTCCCAGGCAGAGTTGAACTGCCGACCTCCACATTATCAGTGTGGCGCTCTAACCAACTGAGCTATAGGACTGTGCTCGCAACAACTTGCCGGGAACCTGCGCCCTTCGATGGATCCCTTCTATTAGGGGCTTCGAGGCTCAGTTCCTTTCGGTCTCCCGGTGCTTGGTTCGTTTCCGTTTGTCCTTTGAGTCTTCAGTTGTGGTCCCTTCGGACCGCTTCTTTCAGATTCATCAGCTTTACGGCTCTAATAAAGCACCGTCGATTATATCATAAAATAATGAATAGTAGTACAGGGTAGTACCAAACCTGATATTGTCCAAGGCTCCAGAAAGGAGGTGTTCCAGCCGCACCTTCCGGTACGGCTACCTTGTTACGACTTAGCCCCAGTCATCGGTTTTGCCCTAGGACGCTCCTTGCGGCTACGTACTTTAGGCACCCCCAACTCCCATGGCTTGACGGGCGGTGTGTACAAGGCCCGGGAACGTATTCACCGCGCCATGGCTGATGCGCGATTACTAGCGAATCCAGCTTCACGAAGTCGGGTTGCAGACTTCGATCCGAACTGAGAGGGGGTTTAGGGATTTGCATCACGTCGCCGTGTAGCTGCCTGCTGTCCCCCCCATTGTAACACGTGTGTCGCCCCGGACGTAAGGGCCGTGCTGATTTGACGTCATCCCCACCTTCCTCACAGCTTACGCTGGCAGTCTCATTAGAGTCCTCAGCATGACCTGTTAGTAACTAATGATGAGGGTTGCGCTCGTTATGGCACTTAAGCCGACACCTCACGGCACGAGCTGACGACAACCATGCAGCACCTTCACATTTGCCATTGCTGGCTATACAGTTTCCCATATACTCAAATGCAATTCAAGCCCGGGTAAGGTTCCTCGCGTATCATCGAATTAAACCACATGTTCCTCCGCTTGTGCGGGCCCCCGTCAATTCCTTTGAGTTTCACCGTTGCCGGCGTACTCCCCAGGTGGAATACTTAACGTTTTCACTGTACCACTTGCTGTGTATCGCAAACAGTTAGTATTCATCGTTTACTGTGCGGACTACCAGGGTATCTAATCCTGTTTGATCCCCGCACCTTCGTGCCTCAGCGTCAGTTGTAGCCTAGTGAGCTGCCTACGCAATTGGAGTTCTTCGTAATATCTAAGCATTTCACCGCTACACTACGAATTCCGCCCACCTCATCTACACTCAAGGCCAGTAGTTTCAACGGCAATTTCATGGTTGAGCCATGAACTTTCACCGCTGACTTACAGGCCCGCCTACGCACCCTTTAAACCCAATAAATCCGGATAACGCTTGGATCCTCCGTATTACCGCGGCTGCTGGCACGGAGTTAGCCGATCCTTATTCTTCAGGTACTTACAAAACTCCACACGTGGAGCACTTTATTCCCTGACAAAAGAAGTTTACAATACATAATACCTTCATCCTTCACGCGATTTGGCTGGTTCAGGCTCTCGCCCATTGACCAATATTCCTCACTGCTGCCTCCCGTAGGAGTTTGGTCCGTGTCTCAGTACCAATGTGGGGGACCTTCCTCTCAGAACCCCTATCCATCGTAGACTTGGTAGGCCGTTACCCTACCAACTATCTAATGGAACGCATGCCCATCCATAACCGATTAATCTTTAAATGTCTCCTCATGCGGGGTGACATTATTATGCAGTATTAGTCCGCCTTTCGACGGGTTATTCTGTAGTTATGGGTAGGTTGCATACGTGTTACTCACCCGTGCGCCGGTCGCCACCAGAATATTGCTATTCTTATGCTGCCCCTCGACTTGCATGTGTTAAGCCTATCGCTAGCGTTCATCCTGAGCCAGGATCAAACTCTTCCTTGTAATTTTGTTTTTGTTTGTATCTCTCAGCTAGGATGCATATCCTTCAATTCTTTCATTGACGGTTCGATTTTACCCTGTAAAATCTCTTTCTTGTACTACTATCTAAATTTTTTCAAAGAACGCTTATATTTGCTATCCACTTATAAACCCGCATCGCTATGGGTTTCCTTCGTTTGGAAAGCGGGTGCAAAAGTAGTAGGATTATACATACACTCCAAATATTTTTACAAGTATTTTACAAAGTTTTTTGGATTGGTTTAACAAAGACCTCAAAGGATGGCATTTAGAGGGGGATATTTTTTTTGGAACGATCTATTCAATACCAAAAATGGCTTTCAGAAGTCAGTTTACAGGATATACTTCAATAGAAAGTTACAATTTAACTTCCAGACAACTGCTCTCACCCATTCATAATGTAAGCATAGGACTACAAAACCTGATGCTATTGAATAGACAGAAATTAACCTTTTAAACGAAGATATATATGAAAGACAAAGTGTTAGTTCAATCCTTTTTATAAATAAACTTCAATATTTGTATATAAATGCTTAAAAAGGACGGTAATATTTTAACTTTGTATAAATTTATATCTTTAGACTATGGAACAAATACACAGGCAATTATACCATATATGTATTATTATGACCGTATGTACGGTTCTGCTAACCATTCCATCTTGTATTGATGATCTCTATGATCTTAAGAATGGTATTTCTTCAGAAATGGTATTGGGAGGAGATTCATTAGCCGTTCCGCTTGGCAGCACTGATACCATCAGACTCAGTGATTTTCTGAGTACGGATGATATTGAGATGTTAAAAACCATGGAAAATGGAGGCTATGGTCTGACAATGAAAGACTCTATTTCTGTTGATGTTCCCAAAATTGATCAAGCATCCCTCCAGATTGATGACCAAACCTTTACTCAGAAAAAGTCAGTGAGTTTCGGAGAAATCAGCATGGAAAATTTCGAAATACCGGCTGTATCAAAAACAGATACAGTAGACCTGAATATATCTAATATCTCCCTGGCAAATTTCGATATCGAACCCATTTCCAGTGACGAAGTATTCTCTACCAAGATGTCGGACTATGAATTGAAGTCGTTGAGTATTCGTGATACGACAGTCTATGGTGGGAAAGACAACATGTTGAGCGACTTGGCATTACCTGGCAATCCTGGTGGTTCAGTCGAAGTACCTCTTCCTAATCCGGCTAGTCCTGCCAACGTAAACACCACCAATTCAATAAACTATAGCATAAAAGTCCCCAACGGAATCTCCAATATTGACAAGATTGACCTTTCTGATAATCCAAATGCTGTTTTTGAGATAAGCATCGAATTAGTTGGGGCAGACGAAATCCTAACCGCAGGAACAATTACCCCTGATTTAACCATTAACCCCTCCGATCTATTTGACTTTGATATTGCTCAACCAAATGGTATACTATTTGGTACATCAGAAGCATTGACAAAGTCTAACAACTATAAAGTGTCTAAATCACTGGACATAAACGCCTTTAATATCACAGATGATCCATCTGGGGGGTGGTTAAATATTACCAGGAATATTACTATGATTGGGACCATGACTTCAACCGGATTGAAAGTCATGTCAAACAACCTTGTTAATGTTCATGGTATGGACTTAAGAGTGTCGGTATCTATCCGAAACCTGGTGATTGAGTCTATGGATTTTGACATCCCCACCATTGAGACACAGATTGAAGGAAATACCAACATTAATCTGGAGAACGATATCCCCAAAGATATCGATAAAGTAAACACGGTATTCTTTAAGAATCCCGGTAGTCTTTCCTTTGACTTAAAAATGCAGAACTTACCAGACATGATTAATCGTACCATAAATATTGATCAGTTGTCCATTACTTTCCCTGATGAGTTTGTTTTTGAACCGAATCAGGAAGGTCTTACGGGTCACACCTATACTATTCCAACTAGGTTAAAGAATTTCGACCCGACTCAAGGAAAAAAGATAGTGCTCAACCTTGACGAGTTGAATATGTCAAACATTGCACTGGATAGCAAAAACAAGCTTTCCTGGAGTGATGATATAACTTATTCTGGTCAATTCTCATTTTCAGGCAGAATCAATAGTAAAAAAATTCCGACTTCTGCTCTTGATACTAAAATGGCATTGGATGTATCTTCTGCCCTTGAGTTCAATTCGGCGGAGGTGACCACCAAGGATATTACAAAGCCATTGCCCTCCGTTAATATCCCTATTTCACTGAATGTTGAAATTTCAGAGCAAGTAGATAGCCTGAATGTCGTCAAAATAATCGATGGTACAAAAATCAGGGTAACTTTGGTCAAACCTGAAAATCTACCAGAAAATCTAACCTTCTCGGGCGATAATATCCGTATCGTTTTCCCACCACTTTTTACTTTTGATCCCCCATTGCCACTTCTCAATACGTATGTTATTCCGAATGGACCTATTCCTGATTACTTTGAATTAGATCTTGATGCATTAAACATCAATCAAAAACTGGTTGCAGGAAAACTAAACTTATCGGAAAATATCAGTGTAGCTGGTGATATTATTCTGAAGTCCGGAGTTGTTAACAGCCTTGATATAAATGATATTAACCCAAGTTATATGTATATAACTGCGGAAACGCCAACATTGAAAATAGCATCATCAACCGTAAAACTGAAAAGTTTGAGTGCGGATATATCAGATACGACCAATCTGAATATCTCAATGGATCAAATACCAGCTGAAATAATATCACTGGACAGTATAATGCTTGACAACAATGCCACTTTGCAATTATTGGTAAACGTCACCAATATGCCTTCCATGTCCACCCCATTGATGGCGAATCTGACGTTGAACTTTCCGGATTTACTGCAATTTACACCCGGATCTGTCAATGCATCCAATCAATTGGTTATCAACGAGCCTTTCGTCAATGGAAAGTTATCTAAGACAATTGACATAAAGGGAATGCATTTTGATGGCAGTAAGCTAAATAGAGCCCTTTCACTCAATGAGAATGTTGCTTATGTCGGCCATGTCACAGTAAACAATCCTTCAGTGAACAGTACTGATCTAAACAGTGAACCTATAGAAGTGAATGTTGATGTTAAATTGTCTGGTATTAAATTCAAATCTGTCTTTGGAAAGGTTGATCCCGGTATTGTCCCAGTTACAACTCATGTGAAACTTTCTGATCTGCCTGACTTTATGAAGGGAGAAGATGTTGTTCTGGATATAACAAGACCTGTCATAGCTTTAGAGACAAGGAGCAACCTGGGTATACCAATCATTGCGGGAATGAACTTAATTCCGATGAAAAACAATGCTGAAATGAAGGATGGCAAACTGAACCTTGAACTAAAATTGCCCAGGTCAAGTTCAGCTTCCATGGATAAAATCTCACGCTTCTGGATTGCACCTGACAGTGCCGGAATGCCAAGTAATTACGAGTTTGTAAAATCTGACATCCAAAACTTGTTTAAAACGATCCCGGATGAAATCAGTTTTATAGTGAACGCAGAGGCCGACCCTGACCAGGAACATTTTATTGATTTGACAGCAGATTACAAGATGAAAGTAAAATATGATGTAACAGTACCTATGGCTTTTGGCAAAGATCTGTCGATTGAAATATGTGACACCATTTCAGATCTGGATGAAACGATAGGTGAAGTAGCCCTTTCCGGGAAAAAACTGGAATTGTTTGGTACCATTCTTAACTCCATACCACTCGATCTTAGATTAACGATCACCCCACTGGATAGTAACAATAAACCAATCATTATAACTGCCGCATCGCAGCTTGTCAACTCAGGGGCACGTGACGGCAGTGCAACCTCGACAACATTATCCGTTAAACTGGATGACCCGGAGGGTTTATTAAAAGATGTAAGAGGTTTTGAGCTGAAATTCCGTGCATCTTCCAACGAAACAGTGGCTGGTACACCTATCAAACCAGAAAATTTTGTAAAAGCGGATTTGAAAGTACGCCTTAATGGGGGGCTTAAAATTGGTGACAAATAAAAAAAACGTAAGTACTATGAAAAGATTTTTCTTAAAATACGGATTTTGGTCACTGATCTTAATCATGAACCTGAACTGGGGGGCTTATGCGCAATCGTTATCACGAACGGCATATTTCATGGAAAATTCCACGCACAGACATTTGATGAATCCTGCACTTGTTCCTGTTCGGGGGTATATAAGTCTACCTGTTGCAGGCGAATTGTCATTGGGTTTTGAGTCCAATATGCAGTTTACGGATTTTATTTATCCTGCCGAGATAAAAGGTGGGAAATTACGCTCCTTCCTGAATGAGACGATTGATGGCAACGAGTTTCTCTCCCGTATGGATCCGGTCAATTATTTCAGAATGGATGTGCGAACCAGCCTAATCTCACTCGGGTTCTTTTCAGGCACTGGCTTCTGGACTATTGATGTGGCCACTCGCATGAATATGTCAATGAATCTGCCTTATGATCTTTTCGCTTTTGCGAAATTAGGAATGGCCAACACTGAAGGGAATGAGTATCATCTGAAAGACCTGTCCGTAGGAGCAAGTATGTTTTCGGAAACAGCTCTTGGTTATTCACAAAATATCATGAATAATCTTCGTATAGGAGGTAAATTGAAGTTTTTGGCCGGAGGTGCTAACGTTAAGGCTAACATTAATAAAATGGATATTGAAATGAGGCCAGACGCTTGGACCATTACCACCGAAGGCCAACTGGATGCTTATGGAAAAGGACTTGAGCTAAAAAAAGACACAGCTGGAAATATTAACGGTGTTGGCTTTAATTCACCCGGATTGGGTGGAACTGGATTGGCCATCGATTTAGGCGTGAATTATTCACCTATCGAGAATCTCGATTTTTCGATCGGCATTCTAGATTTGGGAGCCATTAATTGGAAAAAGGACAACATAAAAACCGCCATTTCATCAGGACAAGTGCGTTTTACCGGTTTGAGCGGAATATCTTCAGACAGCACCAACTCTGATAATCTGGAGAAACAATTGCAAGTATTGAGTGACGACATGATTAAAATGGCCAACTTCAAGGAAAGGACAGTGGTTGAGGATTATCTTCAGAAACTGGCTCCAACCATCAATGCCGGTATAGAATACTCTATGTTCAATAATAAAGTAAGTGTGGGCGGTCTATATTCAATTAGATTGATGGAAAATGAAAATTATTCCGAATTGACAGGATCCTTGAATTTTAGACCAGCGAGTTGGTTCAATTTATCTGGAAGTTACTCATCTTTACATGGAAAAATGGAAACATTTGGTTTTGCCTTGGGCTTCGAACCAGGGCTAATTAATGTCTTTCTATCGAGCGACTATGTATTCATGAAGGTGTCACCCCAGTATATTCCTTTAAATACTTTTACATCGAACATCCAGCTAGGTGTGAGCATTCCATTTGGTCGCGGAGTACATCTACAAAAACACTGATTTCTTAAAATCCAATAAACAAACGTATCGTGATGCATATGGCATACCGAATCGTTTGTTTATGCTATTTTATTGCTTGTTAATTCGGGAAATTTAAAGCATATTTGTCTTCTCATTCGAGAACTGGCCCTATTCTTCTATTCAACTAATCGACAGCATTATGAAGCAGTTTCTTAAATTCACCCTGGCCTCAATTGCCGGAATCTTTATTGCAACCATTATTATTTTCTTTGTTCTATTCGGTGTCATTGCGAGCTTGTCGAGTACGGATAAACAATACAATTTATCGGATAATAGCCTCCTCAAGATTTCTCTGAGTGGAGAGCTAACGGAGCAATCTGTTGAAAATCCTTTTGACTTTTCCATTCCTGGGATACCATTAGATACAAAGATTGATCGCCAGGGCCTGGATGATATTCTGACAGCTATTTCCAGGGCAAAAAATAACGATAAAATTAAAGGTATTTACCTGGAGGTTAAAATTTTGAAAGCTGGATTTGCAAGTATTGAAGAAATCAGGAATGCATTGATTGATTTCAAGAAATCGGGAAAATATATCATTGCTTATGGAGATGTTTACGACCAACGCGAATATTATATATGTTCGGTAGCCGACCGAATATTTATCAATCCAGTAGGAATGTTGAATTTTTGCGGTCTTGCTGCTCATCCCGTTTTCTTTAAAGGAACACTGGATAAAATTGGCGTAAAAGTGGAGGTTTTTAAAGTAGGAACTTTTAAATCAGCTGTAGAACCCTTCCTGAATACTAAGATGAGTGACCCAAACCGGCTTCAAACTAAGGAATACCTGGATGGTATCTGGGGACATCTACTGAAGGGAATATCTACTTCCAGAAAAATATCTGTTGATGAACTGAATGCATTAGCTAACAGGAACATGCTGTTTCAACCTGCAGAAGAGTTGGTTAAAAGCAAGCTTGTAGACAGCCTTGTATACGAATCAGGAGTGAGGAGCCTAATGGCCAAAAAGTTAGGACTGGCAACTATAGATGAACTTAAATTGGTTTCAGTCAGTGATTTTCTGATAGCTCCAGAGCCGAGCGAAAAATATGTAAAGGACAGAATTGCTGTACTATACGCAGAAGGTGATATTGTTGAAGAAGGAACAGAGGGTATTGTCACGGATAAAATAATTACAGAAATCGAGAAAATAAAAAATGACGATAATATTAAGGCTGTAGTCTTTAGGATTAATTCCGGCGGTGGCAGCGCCTATGCGTCAGAACAGATTTGGAAGGCCATCACAGAATTGAAAGCTAAAAAGCCGGTGGTTGTTTCCATGGGTGATTTGGCAGCTTCGGGTGGATATTACATTGCCTGTAATGCCAATAGGATCATAGCTTCACCAAATACCCTGACAGGTTCCATAGGTATATTTGGTACATTCTTTATTTTGGATGAACTGACTCAGAAACTAGGTTTAAGCTTTGATGTCGTCAAAACCAATGATATGGCAGACTTTGGTGATTTAACAAGGCCAATGACACTTATTGAAAAACGTCAGATACAAAACTATATTGAAAAAGGATATGACCTTTTTGTAAAACGGTGTGCTGATGGACGAAAAATGGATGAAAAGAAACTCCGCGAGATTGCCGAAGGCCGTGTATGGACAGGTCAAAAGGCTGTTGAACTTGGCTTGGTCGATGAGGTTGGAGACCTCAATCGTGCCATCGCGGTGGCTGCTAAACTAGGTAAAGTAAAAGAGTATCGTATGGACTATTACCCCGAGAAGAAAAACTTCCTGACTGTAATGATGGAAGAGATGGAAGGGAAAACAAAAATGCGTCTGGCGCGTTCTTATTTTGGTGATGAATTTGCCCCACTGCTCAAACTGAAAGAATCTAAAATTCAGACTGGTATTCTGGCTCGAATGGATGCTGTTGATATTCATTAAATTTTCCCTAAAAAAGAAACATCGTGTCAAAATCTAAACTGAACTTAATACTGTTGCCATTTTCTTGGATTTACGGGATCATTGTTGGATTTCGCAATATGTTTTTTAATATTGAGCTACTTCCTTCAGAGAGTTTTGACATGCCAGTCATCTCTATAGGAAACATCACTGTAGGTGGTACTGGAAAGACACCGCACGCGGAATATCTGATCAGACTATTAAGCGGAAACTATCAAGTAGCTGTTTTAAGTCGTGGCTACAAACGAAAAAGCAAAGGTTTTGTTTTGGCCAATGCTGATTCAAAGCTTGCCGATCTGGGAGATGAACCACTTCAGATGAAAAAGAAATTTTCAAACCTGGTGGTTGCAGTTGATGAAAACAGAAGAAGTGGTATTCATCAATTGATGGATGAATCCATGAAACCTTTTGTGGATATAGTATTGCTGGATGACGCCTTTCAGCATAGGTATGTGAGTCCAAGCATTTCCATCTTACTCATTGATTACAGTCGGATGTTGAACGATGATTATCTTTTGCCAGCGGGTAAATTGAGAGAACCTGCCGGGCAGATGAAACGGGCAGATATCGTGATTGTAACCAAGTGCCCGGAAAATTTGAAGCCCATTGAAATTAGGGTACTAACCATGAGGATTAAATTACAGAGTCATCAAACCCTCTACTATACCTCCATGAAGTATGGAGAACTGAAGACCATGGTCCCAACGCCCCTCCCTACCGGAAAGGTATTTCCACAGGATGAAAACTTTGATGATATAGAAAACACGGTCTCTGATCAGGTCAACTTTAACCTGTCAATGAATATGATCCGAAATAACCACATGCCGGTTCTTGTCCTGACTGGAATTGCATCCCCTGAAAGCCTGATAAACTATGTACGTGAGTTCTCACCGGAAGTGCAGACCTTGATTTATCCTGATCACCACGAATTCGGTAAAAAGGAAGCAAAGAAAATAAGCATGACCTTTGAGAAAATCAAGTCTGAAGGTGGTATTATCATTACAACAGAAAAAGACGTGATGCGCATACAGAACAATTCATATATGGAACGTCTGATACCTTATATATATTACCCCGATCTTCTCATTCATTTTTTGGAAGAAGAAGGGCCTGCATTTGAACAAAAAATACTGGACTATGTTAGAATCAATAAAAGAAACCGCAGACTGGTTAAATCCTAGAATGCCAAGTCGTCCCGAAACGGCAATCATATTGGGGACTGGCTTAGGTGAACTCGTCAAGGATATTCATATAAGCCTGGAAATACCCTATCAAGAAATACCTCATTTTCCAGTATCAACGGTGGAAGGTCACAGCGGTAAGCTTATTTTCGGTAAACTGGGAGATAAAGATATCATGGCCATGCAGGGACGCTTTCATTATTATGAAGGTTATGATATGAAGCAAGTCACATTTCCGATTCGTGTCATGAAGGCTGTCGGAATTAAAACACTTTTTGTATCAAATGCTGCCGGCGGCTTGCGGGAAGAATTTGAGATTGGCGACCTGATGATGATCACCGATCACATCAACCGCTTTCCAGAACACCCGTTACGTGGTAGAAATATCGAAGAACTGGGCACACGTTTTCCAGATATGAGTGATGCTTATTCTCTCCGTCTAAGGAAAAGAGCCCTGGATATTGCAGCAGAATTTGGCATTAAATTGCATCAGGGGGTCTATGTCGGGACATCCGGTCCTACTTTTGAAACTCCTGCCGAATATAAGTTCTTTAAAGTTATCGGAGGAGATGCTGTTGGCATGTCAACAGTGCCGGAAGTGATCGTTGCCCGACATGCAGGACTCGAAGTCTTTGCCATATCGGTCATCACAGATATCGGGCTGGAAGGAAAAATCGTAGAGGTTTCTCACGAAGATGTTCAGAAAGCAGCATTGGCTGCACAACCAAAAATGACGCAGATCATGCGTGAATTGATTAATCGCTCATAATATACAATGGAAAAAAAACGAACTGAAATCAGCGAATATGGCGAATTTGGCCTTATTCAACATCTTACTGAAAATATAAAATTGCAAAATGAATCCAGCATTGTTGGTGTCGGAGATGACGCTGCTATATTGGATTACAAGGAGAAAGAGGTCCTGGTAACTAACGATATGTTGCTGGAAGGCATACATTTTGACCTGACCTATACCCCTATGATGCACCTTGGCTATAAAGCCGCCATCGTCAATTTTTCAGATATCTATGCCATGAACGGTATGCCTAAACAGCTCATTGTTTCCATCGGAATCTCCAAGCGTTTTAGTGTTGAAGATATGGAAGAATTCTATGAAGGATTGCAAACGGCCTGTGAAAAACACGGAGTTGATTTGGTAGGTGGAGACACTTCAGCATCCCTGACCGGAATGATGATCAGCATTACCTGTATAGGTGAAGTAGAAAAAGGCAAAGCCGTACTTCGAAGTGGAGCCAGGGAAAACGACCTGATTTGCGTAAGCGGAGATTTAGGTTCTGCTTACATGGGTCTCCAACTACTGGAAAGAGAAAAACGAGTGTTGAACAGTTCAGGAGAAACCGAACCTGATTTCATCGGCAAGGAGTATCTGCTGGAACGACAGCTCAGACCAGAAGCACGCAAGGATGTCATTGAAATTTTAGCCCAAAAGAATATTATCCCCACATCGATGATAGACATTTCAGATGGTCTTTCTTCGGAAATGCTGCATATTTGCAAGAACAGCGATTGTGGTTGTCGTATTTACGAGGATAAAATTCCTATTGACTATCAGACAGCAGCTCAAGCCGAAGAGATGAACATGAATTTGACCACAACTGCATTGAATGGTGGTGAAGACTACGAACTCTTATTCACAGTTCCACTGGGCATGAATGATGACGTTGCTGCCATCAAAGAAATTCGTATAATCGGTTATATCTGCTCAAAGGATAAAGGGACCCGACTCATTACCAGGGATGGGAATGAGTTTGATCTGATAGCACAAGGCTGGAAATCTCTTTAATACTTTAAAAAAAACGCAAATATCAGTATAGCAGCTTCCAAGCCGATCTTTATGCACGATAAGTATACTACAGTTTGGCATGAGAACGATGTAATGACGTTTACACTTTTTGAAATAGAATACCGAATACTTAAAAAGCTGTCAAAATTCTGACAGCTTTTTTTATGCATCATTTAACGTATTTTGCATATTTTTGCATTTAAATAGGCTTCAAAGGGGCCATCTTTTGCATAAATACGCTTTTTATGAAAAATAATGCACAAAACATTTTGCTAAAACAGGTAAGATGTCTACTTTTGTATTCAATTTGTATTTTTATTCAAAATAACAGACAATTAGTCAACAAATGAAAGACAAATCTAACAGACTACTACTAATCAAAGAGATCATAAAGAGTAATAAGATTGGAAGCCAGGAAGAACTGCTTGCACTCTTACAAAAAAGGAACTTTGATTTGACGCAAGCTACTTTATCCAGGGATCTCAAACAACTTAAAGTTGCTAAAATGCCGGATTACGAAGGTGGATACGTCTATGTATTGCCGGATGGACCGAATATGATAAAAACAGCTTGGTCTAAAGTACCTGAAGCATCATACATAGCAAACGGGTTCCTTTCTGTTGACTTTTGTGGTGTTTTTGCCGTCGTAAAAACAAAGCCGGGTTATTCAGGAGGTATTGCGGCAGATATTGACCAGAAGGCTTCTTCCGAAATTCTTGGTACAATAGCTGGTGATGATACCATTCTCATCATCCCCAGGGAAAACATTTCCCGATCGGAACTGACACGCATTTTATCGGAGATTCTACCAATCTGAGATAATAAACATTGAGATTATTCACGCCTTACACCCCTACTTATTTTCGGGGCGATTTGACAATGTTAAAAAAGAAATTTATCATTTAAAAAATGGACATTCAAATTGATGTATTAATTGCAAATGAATCACATGTAAAATATGTCGGTACAATTCTGGAAACAATTGCTATTGCAGCGAAAGTAAGAGGTACTGGTATTGCTAAAAGAAGTCCGGAATATGTTTCACAGAAAATTATGGAAGGCAAGGCCATCATTGCGTTGTCGGGTGAAGAGTTTGCCGGATTCTGTTACATTGAATCCTGGGGTAATAAACAATTTGTTGCCAATTCAGGTTTGATAGTAGTAGAAAAATTCAGAGGGCACGGTTTGGCCAAAATGATCAAACAAAAGGCATTTGAACTTTCAAGAAGTAAGTTTCCTGATGCCAAACTCTTTGGCCTTACGACTGGGGCGGCTGTAATGAAAATCAACTATTCCTTGGGTTATCGCCCTGTCACTTTCGGGGAACTGACCAATGATGAGTCTTTCTGGAAAGGTTGTCAAAGTTGTGTAAACTATGACATTCTGCAAAGACAAGACAGAAGGTTCTGTATGTGTACAGCTATGTTGTACGACCCTAAAGAACACGAAGAAGAGAAAGAAGAAGAAAAAAAATAATAAAATCATGAAGGAAAAAGTTGTATTAGCATTTAGCGGTGGTTTGGATACCTCGTATTGCGCAAAGTATTTATCAGAAGAAAAAGGGTATGATGTATACACAGCAGTAGCCAATACTGGTGGTTTTTCTCCTGAAAACCTCAAAAAAATTGAAGAAAACGCCTACAAACTAGGAGCGGTTAAACACGTAGCCCTGGATGTAACCAAAGAATATTACGAGAAAAGCATCAAATATATGGTCTTTGGAAACGTAATGCGTAACGGGACCTATCCTATTTCTGTGAGCTCAGAACGCATATTCCAGGCCATCGCAATCATTGAATACGCAAAATCCATCGGTGCAGACTGTGTGGCTCATGGTTCAACCGGAGCTGGAAATGACCAGATTCGTTTCGACCTGACTTTCAATGTACTCGCACCGAATATCAAGATAATCACCCCTACCCGCGATATGGTTCTGACCCGCGACTATGAAATCAACTATTTGAAGGAACATGGATTCGAGGCCGATTTCAAGAAAATGGAATACTCTATCAATAAAGGTCTCTGGGGTACCTCCATTGGTGGAAAGGAAACGCTGAAATCTGAACAGACCTTACCTGAAGAAGCTTACCCTTCGCAGATGACAGCAACTGGGGAAGAAATGCTGACCCTGGACTTTGAAAAAGGGGAAATCACAGCGGTGAATGGTGAACTATACAGCGACAAAGTGAAAGCCATCCTGAAAGTGGAAGAAATAGCCTCCAAATATGCGATTGGCCGTGATATGCACATCGGCGACACCATTATAGGTATCAAAGGTCGTGTAGGTTTTGAAGCTGCTGCCCCCATCGTTATTATCAATGCACACAAGATGCTTGAGAAGCATACATTGACAAAATGGCAACAATATTGGAAAGATCAGATTGGTAACTGGTATGGCATGTTTTTGCACGAAGCGCAATACCTGGAACCAGTCATGCGCGATTGTGAAGCCTTTCTTGCAAGCTCTCAGGAAAACGTAACTGGAAGGGTTTATGTACAATTGAGACCCTACAGCTATGTATTGGTTGGTATTGAAAGCCCATTTGACCTGATGAAGTCAGAATTTGGTGAATATGGTGAAACACAGACCGCCTTCACTGCTGAAGACGCTAAAGGTTTTACCAAAATTTATGGCAATTCCATTAAAATTTTCCACGCAGTTCAAAAAAAGAACGGCAAATAAATACACACTGAATGATCAGAATTGGAATCATAGGCGGAGCCGGCTATACGGCCGGCGAATTGCTGCGGGTGTTATTGAACCACCCACAGGCAAAAGTTGTTTTTGTCAATAGCAGCAGCAACGCCGGAAACAACATCACCGATGTCCATAGCGGACTTATCGGAGAATGTGATTTGGTTTTTACTGATGCACTGGCTTTCGATCAGGTAGATGTTCTTTTTCTATGCTCTGCTCATGGCGATAGCAAGAAATTTATGGATGCAAACAATATACCTGCGCAAGTAAAAATCATTGACCTTTCCACCGATTATCGGCAGCAAAGAGACAACCACGATTTCGTATACGGTTTGCCGGAAATAAACAAATCCGCCATTTCTAAAGCCAATCACATAGCCAATCCGGGATGCTTTGCCACTTGTATACAACTGGCACTTTTACCGCTTGCTGCAAAAGGTTTGCTAAAATCAGAAATAAATGTGACCGGCATAACCGGTTCAACAGGTGCAGGTGTCAAACCCTCGTCTACTTCTCATTTCAGCTGGCGCAACGACAATATTTCTGTTTACAAAGCTTTTGATCACCAACATCTGTTGGAAATCAGCCAGTCGATGAGACAGTTGCAGGACGAGTTCAATCAGGACATTAATTTCATTCCCGTGAGAGGTGATTTCGCGCGTGGCATTTTTGTCAGCGCCTATACCAACTTTGATGGAAGTCTGGAAGATGCCGAAGCTCTTTACAAGGATTTCTACAAAGAGTCAGCTTTCACCTTTATCACTGGAAAGAATGTAGACCTGAAACAGGTCATCAACACGAATAAATGCGTGTTACACCTGGAAAAACACGGGAATAAACTTTTAATTCTTTCTGTGATCGACAACCTGCTCAAAGGCGCTTCAGGACAAGCTGTTCATAACATGAATCTGATGTTTGGTCTGGACGAAAAAACGGGATTAAATCTGAAACCGATTGCCTTTTAGTATTTTAAAGCACCCCTTTAAACCTAGAAAAAATGAATTTATTTGATGTATACCCCTTGTTTGATATTAATATAGTACAAGGCAAAGGATGCCATACTTACGATGACAAAGGGACAGAATATCTGGATCTTTATGGAGGTCATGCTGTGATTTCAGTAGGTCATGCACACCCATATTACGTTCAGAAAATTTCTGAGCAAGTGGCAAAAATGGGATTTTATTCCAACTCAGTGATCAATACCCTTCAACGTGATTTTGCTGAAAAATTGGGAAAACAATGTGGTTACGAAGACTACAGCTTGTTTTTGATCAACTCCGGAGCAGAGGCCAATGAAAACGCGCTAAAGTTGGCCTCTTTTCACAATGGCCGAAAGAAAATCGTGTCTTTCAAGAAGTCCTTTCACGGACGTACTTCTGCCTCGGTCAGAGTAACGGATAACCCCAAAATTATTGCCCCTATTAATGAAGGCATCAATGTCACTTTTCTGGAGTTGAATGACATCAATGCTGTAAAAGCAGCACTTTCAGCTGAAGACATTTGTGCTGTTATCATTGAAGGAATTATTGGTATTGGAGGTATTTTAGTACCGGATCCCAAGTTCCTTCAGGAATTACGTCAAGTATGCACCGATACAGGTACTATCTTGATTCTCGATGAAATACAATCCGGTTATGGCCGGAGCGGTAAATTTTTCGCTCATCAATATGCAGACATTCGTCCGGATTTGATTACTTTAGCCAAAGGTATCGGTAACGGTTTTCCCATGGGTGCATTGATGATCAGTCCTATGTTCAAGGCAGTTTATGGTATGTTGGGTACCACTTTTGGCGGAAACCATCTGGCCTGTGCAGCTGGTCTTGCTGTTCTGGAAATCATGGAAAAGGAACACCTGATAGAAAATGCACTGAATGTGGGCAATTTTTTGATCAGTGAACTCAAAAAGAATCCTAAAATCAAGGAAGTTAGGGGTCAAGGTCTGATGATCGGTTTGGAATTTGAACATCCCATTAAGGAAATCAGACACAAACTGCTCTTTGAAAAACATATTTTCACCGGCGTCAGCGGAACCAATGTAATACGACTTCTTCCACCGCTATGTTTAAGCATGGATGAAGCGAAACAATTTCTGACAGCATTGGACGAAGTTCTTTCATAAGGCGGTTTTATAAAAAACCACAAGGAATTTTCATTAGAACGTTTAGATAAAATTGTAAAGATATGAAGATCAGTATAATAGGAGCAGGCAACATGGGCGGTGCCATCGCCCGAGGATTAAGCAAGGGAAGCTTTTTCGCAGCCAATGATATTTACATTAGTGATATCAATGATGAAAATTTAAAAAGAATCAAAGACTTCAATGCTGAAATTCATTGCAGCATCTCCAACATCGAATGCATAGAAGGAGCAGATATCATCGTTCTTGCTGTCAAACCATGGCTGGTAGAGAGTATTGCTTCTGAAATACAGGATAAGATTTTATACAATAATCAAATTATTCTATCAATAGCAGCAGGTGTTGATCTGGATAAACTTAAAGTTCTTTTCCCTGCAAAGAATGGGGAGATACCGACCTTATTCCGAATGATTCCGAATACTGCCATAGATGTCATGGAAAGCTTTTCCTGCATCACATCCTATAATTCAAGCCCCGACCAGGAAGAAAATCTGGTAAAAATATTTGACGAATTGGGTATGGCTATGTTGGTGTCAGAATCGCATCTGAATGCCTATATGTCTCTATCTTCTTGCGGAATTGCCTATGCTTTCCGCTACATTCGTGCCGCAATGGAAGGTGGCGTTGAAATGGGCATCTACCCTAATGTTGCCAAAGATGTTGTTTTACAGACACTCAAAGGCGCTATTGCCCTGTTGGAGGCCAACGGTACACATCCCGAAGTGGAAGTGGATAAAGTGACAACTCCCGGTGGAGTCACCATCAAAGGTTTGAACGAAATGGAGAATGCGGGATTTAGTTCTTCTGTAATCAGAGGGCTGAAGGCCAGTTTCATCAAGTGACGTGAAAAAGCGAAAGAAAAATATCTCAATGAAAGTGACGGTGGACGACTATATCAAAGCCGTCAAGATTGCCGATCGTGAATTACAACAAACCCTCAGTTCAGGTTGGATTTCTACCCACAAGATTCATCCCAGTAAAAAGACATACAACCGCCGGGAAAACAAAAGAATCGAGTAATGACAAAATATCGGTATAAAAGGATTGCTGTTAAAATTGGCAGCAACGTATTAACACAAAAAGACGGAAATCTGGACCTAAAAAGAATGTCCGCCCTGGTAAATCAAATTTCCGATTTACAAAAAGCAGGCGTGGAAATCATACTGGTCTCTTCAGGAGCAGTAGCTGCAGGCCGCAGCGAAGTAAAAACTTCCAGGAAACTGGACTCTGTCGACCAAAGACAACTCTATTCAGCAGTAGGTCAGGTTATTTTGATCAATCACTATTGCGACCTATTTCGTAAAAACGGACTGACTTGCGGGCAAGTGCTCACCACCAAGGAAAGCTTTAATAGCCGTAGACATTATTTGAATCAAAAAAACTGCATGAATGTGATGCTTGAAAACAGCGTCATTCCGATTGTCAACGAAAACGATACTATTTCTGTAACCGAACTGATGTTCACCGATAATGATGAACTTTCGGGCTTGATTGCTAGTATGATGAATGCTGAAGCGTTGATTATCCTGAGTAATATCGATGGTATCTACAATGGGAATCCCAACGATCCGGGAACAGAAGTTATCCGGGAAATTTTTCCAAACACGGACCTGAAACACTATATTACTTCAAGCAAATCCTCCTTTGGAAGAGGTGGTATGCTGACCAAGTCAAACATTGCCAGAAAAGTGGCCGAAGAAGGTATCTCGGTTTACATTGCTAACGGTGAAAAAGAAAATATTTTACCTGATTTGCTGGACACCTCCAAAAAAATCATTTGCACAACCTTTGTCGCAGACAAAAAAGCTTCTGCGGTAAAGAAATGGATAGCTCATTCCGAAGGTTTTGCGAAGGGAGAAATTCACATTAACGAAGGCTGCCTGGAAGCGCTGTTAAAAAATGACGCAACAAGCCTCCTTCCTGTAGGTATTACCAGCATTTCCGGACTATTCGAAAAAGGTGATATTGTTCGTATCTTTGACCATACCGGTTTACAAATTGGTGTAGGCAAAGCGCAGTATGGCTGTGAAAGTGCCCGCGAAGTAATTGGCAAAAAGGGACAAAAGCCTTTAATACACTACGATTACCTATATCTTGATTAAACGATTGATTATGAATATGACTGTTACATTTGAATCTGTTCGCAGAGCAAGTCAAAGCCTGGCTTTTCTGAAAGAAGAAACCATCCACGATATTTTAATGTCTGTGGCTGAAGCCGCTGAGTCAAAAGCATCCTATATACTACTCAACAATAGAAAGGATTTGGATTTGATGGATGTCAACAATCCTAAATACGACCGGCTTCAACTCACCAAAGAGCGCATTGCCGGAATAGCTGCGGACATACGTAACGTTGCCTCACTTCCATCTCCACTTGGAAAAACCCTGATGGAAACTACACGGCCTAATGGTATGAAAATAAGCAAGGTTAGTGTTGCTTTCGGTGTCATTGGTATCATTTATGAATCCAGACCCAATGTCAGTTTTGACGTTTTTTCTCTTTGCCTCAAATCGGGGAATGCCTGTATTCTGAAAGGAAGTCACGACGCTCATCAATCAAATGTTGCTATCGTGTCAGTGATTCACGATGTCTTGAAAAAATTTGGTCTAGACCCTGCTCTATGCACCTTGTTACCAGCTGAAAGGGAAGCCACCATGGAGCTGTTGAACGCCAGAGACTATGTCGACCTACTCATTCCCAGAGGCAGTTCCAGCCTGATCAATTTTGTCCGTGACAATGCAAGGATCCCAATCATTGAAACCGGTGCAGGCATCTGCCATACCTATTTTGATGAAGAAGGCAATGTCGAAAAAGGGGCAGACATCGTCAACAACGCCAAGACTCGCAGGGTTAGTGTCTGTAATGCCCTGGATTGTCTACTGATTCATGAAAAAAGACTGGCCGACCTACCTGCTCTCTGCAGTAAACTGGCTGAAAGTAAAGTGATCATCTACGCAGATGTCAAAGCTTATACCCACTTACTGAGTCATTATCCATCCAACTTGCTTCAAAAAGCGACTGAAGAAAGTTATGGCACAGAATTCCTGGACTATAAAATGGCCATTAAGACTGTACCGGATATACAATCTGCTCTGAAACACATCGCCAAGTATAGCTCCAAACACAGTGAAAGCATTGTAAGTGAAAATGTGGAATCTTGTGATCTATTTCAACGCGCAGTTGATGCAGCCTGTGTTTACACCAATGTGTCAACCGCATTTACCGACGGATCCCAGTTTGGTTTAGGAGCGGAAATCGGCATCAGTACTCAGAAATTACACGCAAGGGGCCCGATGGCACTGGATGAATTGACAACGTACAAGTGGCTCATTAGTGGGGACGGACAAATTAGATCTTAAAAATTTAATATGAAGCGATTGAAAATGGATGAAGGCCCTTTGGTAGAAATTATCACCATTGGCGATGAAATACTGATAGGACAGATCGTCGACACCAATTCTGCCTGGATGGCGAAGGAGCTGAATAAGGATGGTTTTCGGATTTTACAGATTACAACTGTTTCAGACAATGAAAACTGCATTATGGAGGCTGTCGACATGGCATTTAGAAGAGCGGATATCGTGCTTGCTACAGGTGGACTCGGGCCGACCAAAGACGACATTACCAAAGAAACGCTCTGTAAATACTTCCATACAAAAATGGTCTTTAATCAGGCGGTTATCGACAATATCAATGAACTTTTCGCTGACAGACCTCTCGTGCTGAATGAATTGACTTATGGTCAGGCGAATGTACCTGAATCAGCTACCATCATCCAAAATAAACGGGGTACAGCTCCTGTAACATGGTTTGAAAAAGAAGGGAAAATACTGGTATCTATGCCTGGTGTACCCTCCGAAATGATGTGGATCATGAGCAACGAAATTATGCCACGCCTTAAAGAAAACTTTCACACCCCTGCCCTATTGCACAAATCCGTTCTGGTTTATGGTATTCCTGAGTCTTCACTGGCTATCAAACTGACCGATTGGGAGAATGAACTTCCTGATTTCATCAGATTGGCCTACTTGCCCAAACCTGGATTGGTTAAATTGCGTATGTCCGGTTTTCTTCCGGATAAATTAAAACTAAAAGCTACTATCGACGAGAATCTCGTCAAATTGCGCCAGATTCTCGGTTCAGCCATACTGGCAGAAGAGGATGCACCCGAAGAAGTCATCATTGGTAACCTGCTCAAGGAAAAAAAGATGACGTTAGCCACAGCAGAAAGCTGTACTGGCGGAAACATAGCACACAAAATCACAACAGTTGCAGGTAGCTCAGCTTACTTTAAAGGATCTGTGGTAGCTTACAGTAATGAAATAAAACAGAAAATGCTTGGTGTATCTTCGGCTACTCTGGAAGAATTCGGCGCTGTCAGTCAGCAAGTCGTAGAGCAGATGGCCAAAGGTGTTCTGAAAAATCTAAATGTAGACGTCGCCGTATCGGTTTCCGGAATAGCAGGCCCTGATGGAGGCACAGAAGAAAAACCGGTAGGAACTGTCTGGATTTGCGTCTGTACAAACAATGACGTTATCAGTCGTAGTTTCCAATTCGGTCATAACCGAAACATAAACATAAGTAGGGCAACACTTTCAGCTTTTGCCATGATCAAGGAAATCATTGAAAAAAATGCATTAAAATAAAAAGATATGAGAAATTACACCAGCGTTAAAGACCTGGGCAAATTGAACGAAGCGATCAAGGAAGCCCTGGAAATAAAGAAAAATAGGTTTGCTTATAAAAGTCTAGGCCAAAACAAAACCTTACTCATGGTCTTTTTCAACTCCAGTCTCCGTACACGTCTGAGCACGCAAAAAGCGGGTATGAACCTTGGCATGAATACCATGGTGTTGGATGTCAATCAAGGTGCCTGGAAACTGGAAACAGAACGCGGCGTCATTATGGATGGCGACAAATCCGAACACTTACTGGAAGCTATTCCTGTTATGGGAAGCTATTGCGACATCATCGGCGTCCGTTCCTTTGCCAATTTTGAAAGCAAAAAGTTCGACTACGAAGAAACCATCATTAACCAGTTCATCAAATATTCAGGCAGACCAGTATTTAGTATGGAGTCTGCCACCTGCCATCCCTTGCAAGCCTTTGCAGACCTCATCACCATTGAGGAATACAAGGAAACAGCCAAACCCAAAGTTGTCCTGACCTGGGCTCCTCACCCCAAAGCTCTTCCTCAGGCTGTTCCCAACAGTTTTGCTGATTTCATGAACGAAGCCGATGTCGATTTTGTTATTACCCACCCCAAAGGGTATGAACTGGCAGAACAATTTGTTCGTGGTGCCCGTGTTGAATACGACCAAATGAAAGCATTTGAAGGTGCAGATTTCATATATGCAAAGAATTGGTCGGCTTTCCAGGATCCCAATTATGGAAAAATCCTCAGCCAGGACCGCTCCTGGACTGTTAGCGACCGTCAGATGGCCGTCTCAAACAATGCCCGCTTCATGCACTGCTTACCTGTACGTCGCAACATGATTGTGACGGACGAAGTCATCGAAGGCCCACGCAGCATAGTTATCCCCGAAGCTGCCAACCGGGAGATTTCCGCACAAACGGTGATCATGAGAATTTTAGAAGGGTTGAAATAAGCACCACATTAGGCGCTGATTTTGTAACATTTGTACCACTATTAAAACAAAATACATGAAAAAACTTATAAGTACGTTACTTTTAATAGCTGTACTCTCTCCTGTGTCTGCACGTACCTCGATAACCCTCGAAAAAGGCTGGAAATTTATCAAGGGCGATCCAACAGATGCTATGAAACCAGAGTTTAATGATGACCGTTGGGAAAATGTAACCGTTCCACACGACTGGGCTATTTACGGTCCTTTTGACAAGGAAATAGACAAGCAAGTAGTAGCTATTGAACAGAACGGAGAAAAGATCGCATCAGAAAAAACAGGTCGTACAGGCGCTTTGCCTTATGTTGGAGTTGGTTGGTATCGTACTTCTTTTATGCTACCCACCTACAAAAGCGGTGAAAATGTCACCATCCTTTTCGATGGAGCCATGAGCCGTGCGACCATTTATGTAAATGGCTCGAAAGCAGGCTATTGGCCCTATGGCTATAACTCTTTCTTTTTCGATATAACTCCCTATATAAAACCGGGCATGCCCGTAAACATAGCAGTCCGGCTGGAAAATCTCGAAGAATCTTCGCGCTGGTATCCAGGAGCTGGGCTCTATCGTAATGTCCATGTAATAATAACTCCTCAAACCCACATCGAAACCTGGGGAACACAACTGTCTACACCCAGTGTTTCAGGCATCTGGGCTAAAGTCAGTCTGAAAACACACATCGAAAAGCCAGTCGAAGGTCTTTGCCTGATCACGGAGATAAAAGACCCGGATGGAAAAGTCATTGACACAAACACGAATGATCGCATAATCGGAGAAGAATTTGAGCAAAATTTCTCTGTAAATTCCCCCAAACTGTGGTCACCTGAATCACCAATACTCTATACCGCTGAATCGAAGTTGAAACTGGGAGATAAAGTGATTGACAATTACACCACCAAATTTGGTATCCGATCTATCAGTTTTGGACCTGATAAGGGTTTCCAGCTTAACGGGATCACCCGAAAGTTCAAAGGTGTTTGCCTCCACCACGACCTTGGCCCACTTGGTTCAGCCGTCAATGTTGCAGCTTTGCGTCGTCAGTTGACGATACTCAAGGATATGGGCTGCGATGCTATTCGCACCTCACACAATATGCCAGCTCCAGAGCTGCTCGATCTTTGTGATGAGATGGGTTTTATGGTGATGGATGAAGCCTTTGACGAATGGAAAAAGCCAAAGTGTAAAAACGGCTACAACCTCTTCTACGACGAATGGGCAGAAAAGGATCTCACCAATTTTATCCGAAGAGACCGCAACCACCCTTCCATCGTGCTTTGGAGCATTGGCAATGAGGTCCCTGAGCAAGCTTATCAGGAGGGATGTCGTCAAGCGTACTTTCTCAGAGAAATTATTCACCGCGAAGACCCAACCCGACCTGTAACCAGTGGTATTGACAATGTTGACAATGCCATCAAAAACCAGTTTGCGGCAACAGTTGATGTACCAGGCCTGAACTACCGATTGCATAAATATCAGAATGCCTACGAAATGCTGCCACAAGGATTTATTCTGGGTTCAGAAACAGCTTCCACCATCAGCTCAAGAGGCATCTACAAATTCCCGGTAAAAAAATGTTACGACCAGCAATATCCCGACCGTCAATGTTCTTCCTATGATCTGGAATATTGCGGTTGGTCCAATCTACCGGACGATGACTGGATGTGGCAGGATGACAAGGATTGGGTCATTGGCGAATTTGTATGGACTGGTTTTGATTATTTGGGCGAGCCTACCCCTTATGATGGTATGTGGCCATCCAGATCTTCGTATTTCGGTATCTGTGATTTAGCCGGTTTGCCCAAAGACCGTTATTTTCTGTATCGAAGTCACTGGAACAAAACCGAACCCACTCTACACATTCTTCCACATTGGAACTGGAAAGGCCGCGAAGGAGAAGTGACACCAGTTTTTGTTTACACCAGCTATCCGGAAGCAGAAATCTTTATCAATGGAAAAAGTCAGGGCAGGCTCAAAAAAGGAACATCAGGACAAGAACGTTACCGTCTGATGTGGAACGATGTAAAATATGAACCGGGAACCCTGAAAGTGGTGGCTTATGATTTACTGGGTAAAGCCGTAGAAGAAAAAGTCATCAAGACTTCAGGAGAGCCAGCACAATTGATCCTGCAAGCAGATCGCACAGAACTTCAGGCCAACGGAAAAGATCTCGCTTATGTAACTGTGAGTGTTGTGGACAAGGATGGAAATGAATGCCCGGATGCTACCAACCTGCTCCAGTTTAAGGTAAAAGGTGCAGGAATATATCGTGCCGCATGCAGCGGAGACGCTACGTCACTGGAACAGTTCCACCTGCCAACCATGAAATTATTCTCTGGCAAACTGGTCGTACTGGTACAATCAAAAGAAACCGGAGGAGAAATCACTCTGGAAGCTTCGGGCAAAGGACTAAAATCGGGGAATTTGAATCTAAAAGCCAGATAGTAGGTTTGCCTTTCATTCAAAAAAGAATTAACTTTACAACCGCATTTATCCCCGTAACGTTTACAGGGACTCTCAATTAAAAAGAACTATGGATACAGTATTGAGTGGAATCCGTTCCACCGGAAATTTACATCTTGGAAACTACTTTGGAGCTCTGCGTAACTTCACGCGTATGCAACATGAAAACAATTGTTTTTTCTTTATTGCAGATTACCACTCACTCACTACCCATCCGGATCCCAAGACTTTACATTCCAATGTGAAGGATGTTCTTTGCGAATATCTGGCCGCCGGAATAGATCCAAACGTTGCAACCATCTACGTTCAGAGCGATGTCAAAGAAGTCATCGAACTTTATTTGATGCTCAACATGCATGCTTACATGGGTGAATTGGCCAAGACCACTTCTTTCAAGGATAAAGCCAGAAAACAACCCGAGAATGTCAATGCCGGATTGCTGACCTATCCAACATTGATGGCTGCAGATATCCTGCTTCACAATGCGGACAAAGTACCTGTTGGAAAAGATCAGGAACAGCACCTTGAAATGACCCGCAAATTTGCCCGTCGTTTCAATAACTTTTATGGTGTGGAATTTTTCAAGGAACCACAAGCCTACAATTTTGGACAAGATTTAGTCAAAATTCCCGGACTTGACGGCAGTGGAAAAATGGGTAAATCGGAAGGCAACTGTGTTTATCTTTGCGACGAGCCAAAAGTGATTGAAAAAAAGTTGAAAAGAGCACTCACGGACGCAGGTCCAACTGACATGAATTCGGTGAAACCAGAGTGCATCGAAAATCTCTTCACCATCCTGAAAGTTGTTTCAACCCCGGATACCTACGATTACTTCAATGAAAAATGGAATAGTTGCGAAATCCGTTACGGAGATTTGAAAAAACAATTGGCTGAAGACATCATCAAGGTGACAAACCCAATCCGCGAACGCTATCTGGATATCAGCAACGATGAGGCCTACCTGCGAAAAGTCGTGACAGAAGGTGCCGAAAAAGCCAGGGAAAGTGCTTTGAAAACCCTTATCCCTGTTCGTGAAATCATGGGTTTCAGAAAATTCTAAACCTTCTTCTGCAAATTAACCAATTCCCTGAGTAAGTCGCGTTCAGCCTTGATCTCCCTATAGTCTGAAGGATATTTCATATCTTTCAGATTTCGTGGTGTTTCCACATTATCGTCCAGAAAATCACTGATATTAACTTCAAAATAGTTGGCCAACTGATTTAGCCTTGTAGCCGTAAAATCAATTTTGCCGTTTTCCAGTTTGGAATAGGTCGTAGGTGAAAATTCGAGGTCATCGGCCACATTTTGCTGAGAAAATCCCGCTCTCTGTCTGACGCGCAATAATTTTGACCCGATTACTTTGTTTAGTTCCAGATTTACAGACTTACATGTCATCTTTCGTAAGTTTTTTAGTTCCTACGAAATTAGCCTTCGACATGACAAAGCGCAATGCATTTAGATGCAGAAGCATAAAGATAAACGTATATTTCTTTCCTTAAAGGTTATATACATGAGCATACAGAAAGCGAATTAGCCTGAAGTTCATGTTTCATGCGATTTAAGCAGTTAATATTCGTTTGATGGAATGAAGATGGTGCGTGTATTTACCTAAAGATTCGCTGTATATTCCATTTGAATCGACCATGTCTACATGTACGTTTCCTGAAGCATGAAGGATTTTCTGCCCAACCGTTAAGAATCCTACATGAACAATCTGACCTTCTGTATTGGCAAAAAAGGCAAGATCTCCAGATCGGGACTTAGTTATATCTGCTACTGTTTCACCGCAGAGTGCCTGATCTCTGGCATCTCTTGGTAATGAATATCCATGAATAGAATAAACAATCTGCACAAATCCTGAACAATCTATTCCAAAAATACTTTTACCTCCCCAAAGATAAGGTGCATTCATAAAAAGTGAAGCTGTAGAAATGATATCATCACACGAATACTCCTCATTTATAGAAATCAAAGCAGGATGAATTGACCAAGTTGTTTTTTCTAATTTTGATATATCAGGAGTCCTATTTTGAATAATCGGGAACCGACCTGTTTCCATTTCAGTAAAATACAAACGGCTTCCTGCGGGTAGAAAAAGTTGTGGCTGGGTATCTCCAAGTTTAAAACAAGGAGAAATAACACTAGTCGTAAGGACTGGTATTTCCTGATTGTATTTCTCAAAAACAGCATCGGGCAGGAACTGCAACATTTTTTGGGTACACCAACCGGTATAGTTATCAGATAAAAGACATATCTGACTCCAGCTCTCATTTGTCTCAATTATCTCGAAAAGCTCACCAAAAACTATCTGGCTAATCATTTCAGAACGTTCTGAAGGTTCCGAACGTAATGGAATAAGTGGTAGGGTACAAATACCGTGTGACATAATATGTAATAATTAAAGAAGTCTAAAACCTTTTTGACAGCTCATCGGCAGAAATCTGAAGTACTATTTTCTTGCCATCCGGTGTAAATTTCTGTTCTTTTGTTTCAAGGAGTTTTACTACCAAATCGTTCATTTCAGCTTCGCCCAATACTTGTCCATTAGGTATAGCACCAGCATTAGCCAATCTTAACGCCAGACGTGCTCGTCTATCACCATCAAAATCAATAGCAGGATTGTGCATGGACTCTACAATATCCAGTATCAGAAAGGCAGGATCAATATTCGTCAAATCAACTGGAACTGCAGCTACAAAAAAATCGTTACCAATACAGTTTACTTTAAAACCCAGGGCCTGCAAATCATCCAGCATGGCTAATAGTTCAATCCGCTGGATTTCATCGAGATGAAGTTCTTCTGGAAAAAGAAGCATTTGTGATAGAGCCTTTCCATTCTGCAATAAAGTCTGATACCGTTCAAACAAAATCCGTACATGCGCTCTGTGCTGATCAATAAATATAAGTGATTGCAAAGCATGTAGGACAATATAAGTACCAAAAAGCTGAAATTTAGCACTGTGCGGATCAATGTTGTGGTTTACGTCCCAAAAAAGTCCTTCATCTGCATCTTTAAAATCAGAAATCAATTCCGATTGATTCATATTCTTCTCCGCAGATTCAGAAAAAAAGTGATTCAGGTCATTCAGTTTGGAGGATTCTTCTATAAGTTGAATGTCAGGACCGTCAAAAGCATTTTCCTTTTCTACATTTTTCTGAAAACCTTCATACAGAGAATCCCAGTTAGGCATTGATTTGGGTATAGAAGATTTGAAAGGATTGTAGGAGGGATCGTAATTTACGCTAGGGGCAAGAACAGTACGATCTCCGTTAAAAACACGAATCTCAGGAGCATCATCCTTGTCAAAATCCAAGGATGGTATTGCGTTAAATTTTCCGAGAGCCTCACGAACAGTTGCATGTACAATAGGCCAAATGGCTTGTTCATGTTCAAACTTAACTTCTGTTTTGGTGGGATGTATATTTACATCCAAAGACTCTGGCTCCACTTCAAAGTACAAGAAGTAGGAAGGCTGTTGTCCTGCAGGAATCAAGGTTTCATATGCCTTCATAATAGCACTCCTAAAGAGTTTATGGCGAATGTACCGTCCATTGACAAAAAAGTACTGCATCTGATCCCGATGACAAGCTGCAGCAGGATCCCCGATGAAACCGGTAATTCTCACCAGTTGAGTATTTACATCAACCGGATATAATTGTTTGTTAAGTTGTCCACCAGATCGTTTTCCAAAAATGGAAAGTATCCGTTGACGGATATTTGTTGGGGACAGCTGAAAGAGGTATTCCTCATTATGGGTCAATGAGAAATGTAAATTGGGGTAGACCAAAGCTATCTGAATAAATTCATCTCGGATATAACGCAACTCTTTGGCGTTTTCACTAAGAAATTTTCTTCTGGCTGGTACATTGTAGAATAAGTTTCTGACTGTAAATTTGCTGCCCTGAGCGGCAAGGGTGGGTTCCTCGTTTGTAATGATGGAACCTTCTATCTGAACCTTCCAGGCCAATTCGTCTTCCGGTCTTCTGGTAACCAGTTCCACCTGCGCGACAGATGCAATGGATGCCAGCGCTTCTCCACGAAAGCCCATGGTGTGAATCTGAAATAAATCAGAAGCTTGACGCAATTTGGAAGTGGAATGTCTTTCAAAAGCCACATGCGCATCAGCAGTGGACATACCTTTGCCATTGTCAATCACCATAATCATACTTCGACCTGCTTCTTTGATAACAACATCGATCTGAGTGGCTCCGGCGTCTATTGCGTTTTCCACCAGCTCCTTGACCACTGATGCCGGTCGTTGGATCACTTCTCCCGCTGCTATCTGATTGGCAACAGAATCAGGTAAAATACGAATTAAATTTTCCATTATATTTATTTTCTAGTGCTACCCTTCTTCTTGCCGGATGACGTCCTTTGTGCTTTCTTTTCTATTTTCTGTACCGTTTTCTGATCTATGACAGGTATATCGGATGCCAAACCTGAATGACGCCCTTTTGACGATTCTTCCTGGGCTTTGACTGGTAATTTAACTTCCCTGAGAACATCCAAAGGATTGATAGGGCGAACATCCTGATACCAGCCAAAATTACTCAGGTAACGGACATCTCCCGGCAACAGGTTTAATGGGTAGAATTTTCCTTTGGGTTGTGGCCAGACAATAATTTTTTTCATTTCCTTCTTTTCCATGAAAATGGTCAGCGAACTACCTTCCAACCTGTTCAATCCCATGATTTGCTTATCTTTTTCATCTCGGGGCAGAAAGATCGTTTCAGCGTTGCCCTTGACTTCAATATGGGTTACCTGACCTGAGTCGAAATAGGCAATCAGATCCTTACCGGACAATTGATTGTAAAGTGAATCTTCTTCAAATGAAATGGCCATCGCTGCTTTTTGGATATGGAGACGGTCTGCAGTATTATTCTTTGTAAAGAGTTCCATAAAATCGCCGCTCAATTGCTGGCCTTCCGCCCATAAAACGGGTTTATGGTAAAAGCTCAGGACGGAATCTCTCGTAGAGTAATACAACGAATCGCAGATTCCCTGAAGATCGGAGCGGTAAAACCGAACACCATGATAGGCTGTGACAGCTTTGTAAATGGAGTCTTTTCTGGTTATCAGGGAATCAGCATGCAGATAAAGTGTATCCTTGGTAGAATGCTCTATCATAAGGGCCTTTTTGGCAATTAGTGCGTATTCTGTCTTTTCAACACTGTAACCGTATTCACCTTTAAAGGTAATCTGTTGCGTTGAATCGATGAGTTCCACATTTCCAAAAGCTTCTCCAATGCCATTTTTCTTATCGTAATTGAGCGTATCGCCTGTTAATCTTTTATGGTTGTTGAGGACATAAGACCTGTTCAGTAGTTGACTGTTGTCATTTTTTGTATCATACCATCCTTTTTCAGTATACACATAACCGCTGTCAGCCTTAATTTCAGTGGGGCAATTGATATTGGCCACACTTGTTTGAGTATTGTAACTTAGCTCCTGATTGGCCATGATAAATTTAGGATGCTTCAATTGGACATCATTCTTGAAATCGGCAATTTTGGTTTCCGTATTGTATTGGCCATACTCAGATGAAAGTTCATTTGTCACATTCTTGTCTTCATTCACCAGTAATCCTCCATCAAAGAAATAGCCAATATTGGAATTCCTGTCGTAATTCAGACTGTCCGTAAAAAGGGTGACCTTCTTATTTTCCAGACGTACTTTTTCCCGAACCATTGCCAACTTGGTGTTTCCGTCGTAGTAAAGTCTGGCACCATACAAGAAAATGGTATCACCTTGTTCCATATGAACATTCCCAAAAGCAAAAAGAGAATTAGTTTTGGGGTAATAGTGTGCAGAATCACAATACAAAAAAGCGCCAGCGTGCCGAAAGCGAACACTTCCGGTTAAAACCTCAAAATCAGGATTGATAAAATCATCGTGTGCCCACATGTCAGCATGAAGCATCTCCAGTTGCTCTTTCTTGCCGTGACTCTTCTTCGGTGTTAAATGAATGACTGGTGGAGCGATGATGGGTTTGTCTAATTGTTGTTTGTTATTTTTGACGGCATTCCGTTTCTTGTCCAACTTTTTAGTGACCTTTTCTGAACGCGGTGCATCGTTTTTAGGAAACGCATCAAATTTCAAAGACTGGGCACTTAAAAAAAAGGGAAACAGGCATAAAATGCAAATCACTTGCACTTTACGCCTGTATCTATTTGATAATATGTTTTTTATCATTTTTATTCCTTAATCCATCCTGGATATTTAAACTCACAATTACGCCAACCATCATAAATCTTGATGTAGGTATTCTTTTGTTTCTCAATAATCCAGTCATTAATGATTTGTTCGCTTTTCTTTGCTTGAACAATTTGTTTGAGCTGTTGAAAATCTTCTGTCAAACTTGCTCTATGAGCTTTTGATTTTGATTTAACGCGAATAATGGCACAAACCTCTTTGTCCTTTGCATTCACATAAGTGAATGGCTTTGAAATTTCACCGACATTCATGGTGTAAACCAATTTACCTACTTCCTGTGGCAATTGTTCCATTTGAAAACGGGGAGTTCCTGTCATTGGATTTACCATCAAACCGCCATTATTCTTTGTATCCTTGTCGTAAGAATAGTAAAAGGCGGCATCTTCAAATTTGACTTTTCCTGTACGAATCTGATCGGCAATACTATCCAGTCTTAAAAGCGCATTATTTCTTTCTGTAGCAGAAACTTTGGGTTTGAGCAGAATATGGCGGCAGTTTATGCGGTCGCCTCTTTTCTCAATAAGCTGAATGATATGGTAACCATATTCGGTCTCTACAATCTTGGATATTTTTTTGGGATCGTTCAGACTGAATGCCACATTGGCAAATTCAGGCATCAACTCGCCTTTTCCCATAAAACCCAATTCGCCACCCACCTTGGCTGACTCCCTGTCATCAGAGTACATGACAGCAAGTGTTGAGAAATTGTCGCCTTTGTTGATGCGTTCCGTGAAATCACGCAAACGATCTTTGATGGCATTCACTTCTTCCTCTGAAAATTTAGGTTCAACAGTAAGGATTTCCACTTCCACTTCTGCCGGAGTCATGGGGATGCTGTCTACAGGAAGGCTCTTAAAATATTGACGGACATCGGAGGGGGTAACGGTTACATTTCCAATCAATCCTCTTTTGACCCTATTCTCTGTTTCCTGATTTCGGGCCATATCACGACGAACTTCGCGGATCTTAGAAAGAGGCATACGGAAGACTTCTTCCATTTTTTCCTTAGATCCCAACTGATTTATAATGTTATTGATATTTTTATCAACTTCAGTTATCACATCACTTTCATTGACAATGATACTATCCAGATCTGCCTGATGTAAATACAATTTTTGTATGGCTATCATTTCCGGGATAATACAATAGGGGTCACCGCTGAATTTTACACCATCATACTGAGCCTGAATACGCTGATTTTCAACCTCAGAACGCAAAATGGGTTCATCTCCCACTACCCACACAATTTCATCAATCACATTATCCTGGGCAACGACAGTGACTAAGCTAAGCGCCAAAAAAGGGAGCAGGGTTAACAATTTTTTCATTCTTTTACATATTCGCACATTTCCTGATTAGGATCAGTACATTCATTTATAGTATTTTATCTTTTTATTTTGTTCAGCTTCCTTCAATAAATTCTGTTCAAACTGATGAATAAACTGGGTTTTTCTTGAATTCATCATCACGGTATTTACATTTTCACGCACATATTCAAAGGGCGCTGTATTACCGGAAAGTACATATTCATGTATATAGAGCAAGTAACAAAAGTCGTTTTCGACAACATCCAATGTGGAACGGGTCCTCAAAAATTCAGATTTATTGCCCATGGCATATGGAATATTGTCCATAATATCTTCAAAGCTGACCCATCTGTCGTAAAAAAAAGAGACCTGTCCGGCGTTTTGAACGCAAATTTTTTCAATCTTTTCAAAAGACTCTGCCGAAGTACTTTTGTACAGTTGTTTCAACTTTTCCAGGTCAGGTGCATTTTTGGAAATCTTTATAAAAATGCCTTTTACCAGATCATGTTCAGCAGCAAAACGTCGGCTGTTGGATTTGTAAAAATCCAACAATTCCGACTCTGTTATTTCCGTTTGCATCTTCTCATTCATGACTTGCTGTTGATATTCATAAATGATTAAAGACCGACGGTAGTTTTCTACCAAATCTTCCAGTTCCTGATTCTGAGGAATATTCTTGACAGCCTTCTCGTAAATCAACATTTCCTTGACGCGACTCCGCACAAATTGTTTGACATAAGTCGTGCTGTCTTTTGCTGATAGGCCCTGAGGCATACCTTGTATCGCTTCATCCAGATAGACAGTCGAGCTGCCTACTTTAGCCAATGGGACTCTGTCCTTTTCCGATTCCGAATTCGAACAGGTCCTTAGCAAAAGTGGAATCATCATCAGCAAACTAAGCAAAAGCCTCATAAAAATAATCCTTTGTGACTGTAAAGGTAAGGAAAAAGAAGCGAATGAAATCCGGCTTAATTTTTATTAACCGTATTTACCACATCTTTATAGACTATCACCTTAAATTTAGCCTTCAACGACTGAATCCATCTCTCTTCTAAATATCCCTGATAGTCAGAAATGACTAAACCACGAACATCTGTATAGACTTCCGGACCTTTAGGGAGTGAATATCCTTGCAAAAATACGTTAGGAAATTCGGGTTTTGTCTCTAATTTCCCTGTTTTGTAAGCAAGGGCATCAATGGTTGGGTTTTCACCTTTTGCAAAAAGACCACGTTCAATCTTGATTAAGGTTGTGGAGTCTGTATTGAAAGCTCTTTTCAAAGTCACGATAATAGAATCGGCAGGCATTTTCTTAATCAATTTCTTGGCTTTTTTAGCGACATCGGCATTGGCGCATTGAATGATGAATCCTTTGTAATGAGGCTTATCCCAAGCATATTTTGCTTTATTTTCGACAAAATATTTTTCCAATCCGATTGTATCCAAGGATGCTTTTTCCCAAACTTCACGATTACTCACTTCGAAAAGCAGGATGCCGTCTTTGTATTCCTGCATCAGATGTCCGAATTCAGGATATTTTGTTTCGAGTTGGCTGTCTTCATATTCCATCACTACCTTTTGAACAAATGAATTGAAGGTCTCTTTAATTGGTAACTGCTTGATCTCTTTATTAACAAGCGTTACTGCAAATTCTTTCTGAGAATGATTCACGCCATTTAAGGTGAAAAGGGTATTTTCAGATTCATTCAGATCTTTCAACAAGGTCGAATCGTTTGACTTATTGATGTTTTCAACGGCTTTAAAGAAAAGATCAAGGTTCTTTTCCTTTAAGGTGTAATTGTATTCCTTTTTCAATTTATCAACCATTGATTCACTCATAGCTTCTGTTCTGTCACCACGGGATATTGTATTTGACAAATATTCGCGGGCCTTTTCCAATTCAGGGTAAGGTTGGAATTCAAGTGCTTTAACAATATGCCAGCCATATTTTGTCTGGAATGGAGCTGAATATTCACCTACTTTCAATTTATAGAGTGCATTCTCAAATTCATAGGGAAGTTTACCGCTATACATCAGCCCGTATTCACCGTTTTTTGAAGCTGCATTCTGGTCATCACTGTGTTTGGTGGCATAAAGTGTAAAATCTCCGCCATTATTCAAGGAATCATAAATCTTGAAAATGGAATCTTTTGCGGCCGCCTGCATTTCAGGAGTAGCATTGGGCGAAACAATTTTCAGAATATGTCCTGCACGATAAAGTCCCATTGCAGGTCGCCTATTGTGGACTTTGATGATATGATATCCGAATTGGGTTCTGAAAGGTTTGCTTACAGTACCAACCGGTGTATTGAACAGGACATTCTCGAAGGGGTAGATATATTGAAGTCCTGTGGAATAACCTAAATAGCCACCATCTTTCTTTGAGCCGTCATCTGATAATTCCTTGGCTAATTTTGAAAAATCTTCTCCATTCTTAATTCTGAAGTAGGTACCTTGTGCTTTCAGGTAAGCTTTTAGGGTATCTGCCGGGCTGGCATTTGGTTTGACCATGATCAGAATGTGGCTGGCTTCAACATATTCTTTTAACCTGTCATAAGCTTCTTTATACATAGCCGTTTCAGCATCTTTGTCCATCATGTATGGAGCAACAAGTTGACGACGATAGCCACTTAGTTCATTAATGAAAGCTTTTGTGGTATCAATACCCTGAGATTTGGCTTCAGCGACTTTCAACTTGAAGTTTACGAACAGGTCCACATATTCATCGAGCGATTTTTTATCTGTCGTATTGTTGGTATTGTTCTTATTCCAAATGTATTCAAATTCTGATTTTGAAACGTCTTGACCTCCAATGTTCATTATCACAGGATCTTTGGTTTGAGCAAAAGTAGCCGAGAGGAAGGCTGAAAAGCATAATAATAAAACAGTTTTCTTCATGATTTTATAAAATTATTAATATTAACATATATAAAAGCCTGCGTGTTGGCACAAGCCATAAGACAAAACGTTTAAAAACCGATTTAATTGTGTAAGCCAAAAACTACTCTGAAGGGCTGTAATTGGGAGCTTCACTGGTAATGACAACATCATGGGGGTGACTTTCGGTAACACCTGCATTTGTAATCCGGGTAAACCTGGCCTGGTGCAGATCCACTATCGTTCCAGCTCCGCAATAGCCCATACCTGCGCGCAAACCTCCAATCATCTGAAAAACAACCTCAAAAAGATTTCCTTTGTAAGGTACGCGCGCTGAAATTCCTTCAGGAACGAGTTTTCTGGCATCTGATTCAGCTTCCTGAAAATAGCGGTCTTTTGAACCCTTTTCCATAGCTTCCAAAGATCCCATACCACGGTATGATTTAAATTTGCGTCCGTTAAAAATGATTGTTTCACCAGGAGATTCCTCCACCCCGGCAAACATACTACCCATCATGACAGAATGGGCACCTGCAGCCAATGCTTTTACGATATCTCCGGAATATCTTAATCCGCCATCGGCAATAACCGGAACATTGCTCCCTTTTAATGCGAGGGCAACATCATAAATTGCTGATAATTGAGGAACGCCAACGCCTGCGATGACTCGTGTCGTGCAAATGGAACCTGGACCGACGCCTACTTTCACAGCATCAACACCTGCCTCAACAAGCATTCTGGCAGCATCACCTGTGGCGATATTACCTACAACAACATCTAAATCGGGATATTTTAATTTTACATCTGAAACAAGGTCTATCACAAACTTAGAATGACCATGGGCCGTATCAATGACAACGGCATCTACACCTGCATCAACTAAAGCCTTTGTACGCTGTAGTGCATCATTGGTGACGCCAATGCCAGCCGCTACACGCAAACGACCTTTGGAATCTTTGCAGGCATTCGGCTTATCTTTAGCTTTTGTGATATCTTTATAAGTAATAAGACCAATCAGACATCCGTTGTCGTCTATGACGGGTAATTTTTCAATCTTATACTGCTGTAGAATCTTGGCCGCTTGCTCCAAATTGGTAGACTGCCCGGTAGTAATTAAGCGGTCTTTGGTCATAATTTCATCAACCAATTTGGTCATATCCCGCTCAAACCGTAAATCACGGTTTGTAACGATACCTATCAGTTTTTTGTCAGAATTGACTACCGGAATACCTCCGATATGATTGTCAGCCATCAGTTTGAGACAAAGACTAACTGTTGATCCGGACAGAATGGTTACCGGATCGTAAATGACGGCATTTTCTGCACGTTTTACGATCTGGACCTGTCTGGCCTGCTCTGTTATGGACATATTCTTATGAATCACACCAATTCCTCCCTCTCTTGCTATTGCAATAGCAAGAGACGATTCTGTCACGGTATCCATGGCTGCGGATACAAAAGGAACGTTAAGTTCTATATTACGTGAAAAATACGTGGATAAATTTACGGATCTTGGTAGGATATCAGAATACGAGGGTACCAACAAGACATCGTCAAAAGTCAATCCATCAAACACAATTCGATCAGCAATAAAAGACATAAGGTTATGTTTTTAATATTTATTGCGCGTAAAAATACATCTTTAATCAGATTAATTCCCCATTTCTGAAATAAACTTGATCCGAACCAAACGTATTTCCTCTTCTGTATAGTCACCGCCAAGTTCATCCAAGGCATCTTGAATGCTGTCTGTAGAAGATTCTCTGAAATAATCGATAATTTCTTCAATATGATCATTATCCATGATTTCATTCAAGAAATAATCTATATTAATTTTTGTACCGGAATATACGATGGCTTCAATTTCGTCAAGTAATTCACTAAAGTCCAATCCTTTGGTGACAGCCACATCATCTAAGGCTATTTTTCTGTCAATGGCCTGAATAATGGAAACTTTCATCTTTGACTTGTTAGCTACTGTACGAACCCTTAAGTCTTCAGGTCGTTCAATCTCATTTTCAACGCAGTGCTTCTTGATCAGAGAAAGAAATTCCTCACCGTAGCGCTTTGCTTTTCCTGCACCAACACCGGGAATATTCTGCAACTCTTCCATACTGATTGGATACGTGGTGGCCATAGCCTCCAGAGACGGATCCTGAAAAATGACATAAGGAGGAAGGTTCAATTTCTTGGAAATTCGCTTACGCAAATCCTTCAACATGGAATACAAGCCGGGGTCTACTGCACAAGCAGCGCCTCCACGTACAGGAACTTCCTCATCAGCATCTTCAAAATCTGAATCTTCAGTCACCTTGAAGCTTACAGGATTCTTAACGAATTCTCTGCCTTTAGGTGTAATCTTGAGTAAACCGTAGTTTTCAATATCCTTATCCAGATAACGACTAATCAACGCCTGTCTTATTACAGAATTCCAGGTTTTTTCATCTTCATCAGTTCCACATCCAAACACTTCCAGTTCATCGTGCTGGTATGACGTAACTTCAGATGTCTCTTTTCCAAGAAGGACATCAATGACATGATCTGTCTTAAATTTTTCTTTTAATACAATGACTGTTTCTAGAACAGTACTCAATAATTCTTTTGCTTCCACCTGTTTCTTAGGGTTTGAACAATTATCACAGCTACCGCAATTGTCTTGCGTGTATTCTTCTCCGAAATAATGCAGGAGCAATTTTCGCCGGCAAACCGATGATTCAGCATAAGCTGCGGTCTCCAGCAAAAGCTCTTTTCCAATTTCCTGTTCGGCAACAGGCTTACCCTGCATGAATTTTTCCAATTTTTGTAAATCCTTATTGGAATAAAAGGTAACACATTGGCCCTCTCCGTCATCACGTCCAGCTCTTCCAGTTTCCTGATAGTAGCCTTCCAGACTCTTGGGAATATCATAATGTATAACAAAACGTACATCCGGTTTATCAATACCCATACCAAAAGCAATGGTCGCAACAATTACATCGATTTTTTCCATCAGAAAAGCATCCTGATTGTCTGTACGAACACTCGATTCCATACCTGCATGATACGAACGGGCATTGATACCGTTAACTTGCAGCGTTTGAGCTAGTTCTTCCACTTTTTTCCGGCTTAGGCAATAAATGATACCTGATTTACCGGAATTTGCCTTGATGAACCTTATGATATCACGATCTATATTCGTCGTTTTGGGACGTACTTCGTAATATAAATTAGGCCGGTTGAAAGATGATTTGAAAACAGTAGCATCCGACATACCCAGATTTTTTTGGATATCATGCTGCACTTTTGGTGTAGCAGTTGCCGTTAGCGCGATGATGGGCGCTCGTCCGATTTCATTGATCAAAGGTCGGATACGTCTGTATTCCGGACGGAAATCATGACCCCATTCGGAGATACAATGGGCTTCATCCACTGCAAATAAGGAAATGGGGATCTGTTTCAGGAACTCAACATTCTCTTCTTTGGTCAAGGATTCGGGAGCTACATAAAGTAGTTTGGTCTTCCCGGAAAGAATGTCATTCTTTACTTGATCGATGGCCGCTTTATTGAGGGATGAATTGATAAAATGAGCCACACCGTCTTCGTCACAGAAATTACGCATGGCATCCACCTGATTTTTCATCAGCGCAATTAATGGAGAAATGACAACAGCAGTACCTTTCATTAAAAGGGATGGCAATTGATAACACAATGATTTACCACCTCCAGTAGGCATCAGTACAAATGTATCATTCCCCGCCATGACATTGCGGATTATTTCTTCCTGACTACCCTTGAAAGCATCAAAACCAAAGTAGGTCTTTAAACATTGTGTCAATTCATCCGTTTTCCCCATATATTATTGTATTTTCTCTAAGCGCTTATCAAACGTGAGTGCGTCATAGACTCCACTTTGGCACGGGCGTATTCCAATGTTACGCACAATTTATCCAGTGAAGTGGATGGCATTTCATACATGGAATCCATAATAATGGTTTCCGATATGGCCCTCAATCCACGTGCACCCAATTTGTATTCTACAGCCTTGTCTACTATGTAGTCAAAGACCTCTGGTTCAAAGCTTAACTCAATATCGTCCATTTCAAACAACTTGACATACTGTTTGATGATGGAATTCTTAGGTTCTGTCAGAATGGCACGGAGTGCCTTTCTATCCAAAGGATTCAAGTACGTCAAAACCGGTAAGCGTCCTATAATTTCTGGTATCAAGCCAAAGGATTTTAGATCCTGAGGTGCAATATACTGTAAAAAATTTGTTCTGTCAATCTTATTTATGTCTTGTGTGGCACCATAACCTACCACTTTTGTATTCAGGCGTGCTGCTATCTTCTTTTCGATTCCGTCAAAAGCACCTCCACAAATAAACAAAATATTCTTGGTATTCACAGGTATCATCTTTTGATCCGGATGTTTTCTACCTCCTTGAGGGGGAACATTCACCACGGCACCTTCCAAAAGTTTCAAAAGTCCTTGTTGAACACCTTCTCCACTTACATCTCGCGTGATGGATGGATTATCACCTTTACGTGCAATTTTGTCAATCTCATCAATAAAAACGATTCCAACTTCAGCTTTAGCAACATCGTAGTCTGCCACTTGCAAAAGACGGGTAAGGATACTTTCGATATCTTCACCCACATAACCAGCTTCAGTCAGTACCGTGGCGTCCACGATAGTAAAAGGAACATGCAGTTTTTTTGCAATAGTTCTGGCTAAAAGCGTTTTTCCAGTACCTGTGGAACCAACCATAATGATGTTGGATTTCTCAATTTCTACTTCATCACCGCTGTCTTTCTGCAGAAGTCTTTTATAATGATTATACACGGATACGGACAGGAATTTCTTTGCCTGATCCTGACCTATGACATATTCGTCTAGAAAATTCTTGAGTTCCTTGGGTTTGGGTAAATCTTCTTTACTTAAACTAAAAGCATTTTTTGCAATTTTGCTGTCTTTTTTGTCAACTTCGCGCACCATCTCAAAGGCTCGTTCTGCACATTCTGAACAGATATTGCCTGTAGATCCGGATATTAGTAAATTGACTTCATCACGATTTCGTCCGCAAAAACTACACTTATCTATAACTTTGGCCATCCTATTTTGTTCTGGTCATTACTTCATCAATCATGCCGTACTCTTTGGCTTCAGCAGCTGTCATCCAATAGTCCCTGTCAGAATCTTTTTCAATCTGTTCGTAGGTTTTACCTGAATGGTCGGCTAAAATCTCGTACAATTCTCTCTTCAACTTTTGAATTTCACGTGCAGTGATTTCAATATCAGAAGCCTGACCTTGAGCACCACCCATTGGTTGATGTATCATTACTCTGGAATGCTTTAAAGCAAAACGTTTGCCTTTTGCTCCGGCAACCAGTAAAACGGATGCCATCGAAGCAGCCATACCGGTGCAAATCGTTGAAACATCGCTATTAATAAATTGCATGGTGTCGTAAATACCGAGACCATCGTAGACAGAGCCACCGGGCGAATTCAGATACAGGGAGATATCCTTGCCTGGATCTGAAGAGTCCAGATAAAGCAATTGTGCCTGCACTACATTAGCCGTATAATCATCTACCTGCGTGCCTAAAAAGATAATGCGGTCCATCATTAAACGGGAGAACACATCCATTTGGGCAACATTCATCTGACGCTCTTCAATGATGGTCGGAGAAATGTAGCTGCTGGTAATTTTCATATAGTCGTCCAACGCCGTACCGCTCATTCTTAAATGACCGGTGGCAAATTTTCGAAAATCATTCATATACCTATTTGAATTAAATTTGAAAGGCTAATCAAAGCCGAAGAACAAATGTATTAATTTTTTTATTATCTAAGCAAAAAAAGTGAGAGATGTCTAAAAAGGGAAAACAAGAAAATAATGTATTTCTTACATTATAAAAAGCAGAGACTGCCTCAGTGAGACAGCCTCTGTTTATAGGTTTGATTGCGCTAAACAAAGAAACTCAATCACCTGAATGATTGGCTATTATGCAAAAAGCTTATTGAAGTCTTCTACGCTGATTTCTTTTTCGTTCAGTTTAACTGCGCTTTTAAGATAAGCAGCAACGACTGTAGACATAGCCTGGTCGATAATATTATTTTTGGTTTCATCCTTCTTGAGCATGTCCGTTGCATAACCTTCCAACAAATCATCCGGAACAGTCATCATACCATATTGAGCAAATTGTGTCTTGGCAATCTTCTTTGCGGTCTCAATAAGGTCGGCTTCAGAAACAGTCAGGGAATTATCCTTCACTATTTGTTCTTTCATCAGGTGCCATTTCAGATCTTCGATCATTTTGGGCATCTCTGTTTCAACTTCTTCTGCCGTACGCTTTTCGTCTGTACTCAACATCCAACGTTTCAGGAATTCAACAGGGAAAGCGACGTCAGCCAATTTCTTAACCAATGTTTTTTCTGCATCCAACATAAAACGGTAATCACTTTCAGGAGTCAACTGTGCTTCGATGGATTCTTTCACCTTTGCGCGGAATTCTTCTTCCGTTTTTACGATATCCTTGCCGTAAATCTGGTCAAACATTTCCTGATTGAGATTTCCTTCCTGGTAACGGGTAATTTCCTTTACTTCGTAAGTGAAATCTGATACCATATCTTTGGCAACTTCTTTTGGAAGATGAAGCAATGAAGCCAGTTCGCTTTCGGCATTGTCATATGCTTTTGCAGGATTGAAAACGATGGAATCACCAATACCAATACCAATCATTTTAGCCTTTTCTTCTTCATTCTTGAAGTAAGCGGGCATCAGGACTGCATCTTCTACTTTTACGCCGTCAGCTTGATTTTCAGTGAGGAGTCCTTTGAGAACATCACGTTCTTCCGATTTTTCAACCTGAATATAGTTGCCGTTACGTGAAGTCATGCTCTTCACTTGTTCATTGACCATTTCGTCAGTTACCTGAACGTTATAGAAAGGAACGGTATCTTTTTTATTTATGGTAAAATTGATTTCAGGTGACAAAGCAATGTCAAAGCTGAATTCAAAGTCTTCTTGTTTATCAAAGTCGAAATCTTCCTGTGATATACAGGGCAAAGGTTCACCAAGAATATTCAGGTTGTTTTCTTTAATGTAATTGTATAAAGCTCCAGAAATTGCGTTTTGAATTTCTTCTGCCAAAATGGCTTTACCGAACATTTTTTTAATCAAACCTGAGGGAACATTACCTGGACGGAATCCTGGTACATTTGCTTTTTTACGATAGGTCTTGAGCGTGTTCTCAACCTTCTCCTGATAGTCAGCCTTCAACAGCTGAATCTTAACAACGGCATTGACCGGATCAATAACTTGTTTATCTACATTCATTTTGATGAAATTTTTTGAGCCGCAAAATTACCTTTATTCTTTGAATTGACAAAACATTTGGGGAACTGTTTGATTATTATCTGATTGTTTTTTGACAGGTTACTGAAACATTATTACACGTATTCAGAGAAAATAGTAAGTTTCCGATTATATTTGTACAAAATATTCCAATATGAAGAACATTTACCCCCTGGAAACGTCTGTTGTATTCCGAATAATCTACTTCCTGGTTGTTTTTACCTTCGGCGTGTTTTTCGCATATGTAGTGTTTCTATCTATCCTCTTTATTCAGGGTGGTCTCGATATTTCAGTACTCAACGAACGGATTGGTCATTTCTATACGGATGTTTATATGGTACGTCTGATGCAGATTTGTCAATCTATTTTTGTTTTTATTTGCCCGCCTTTTATTCTTTCAATGCTTTACAAAGAAAGTCCGAAAAAGTTCTTGCATCTGCAAAAACCAAAACTGAAACATACCATCATCGCCATTTTTAGCATCCTGATTATGGTTCCTTTGGTCAATTTGTTGGTAAAATGGAATGAAGGAATGCATTTACCTGAATTCATGCAAGGAGTGGAAGCCTGGATGCGGGAATCCGAAAATACCGCCAATCAGGTTACTGAGCTCATGCTGAAGGGATCCGGATGGTATGACCTCACAATCAATCTGATTATTGTCGCCTTATTGGCCGGCATAGGTGAGGAACTTATTTTCAGAGGATTTTTCCAAAGCGTATTTGCAAAAATAATAGATCCTGATAAAAATTCGAACATAAAGCCCAATAGGGTGATGCATACGACTATCTGGACGGTAGCCTTTTTATTCAGCGCTATTCATCTGCAGTTTTACGGTTTTATTCCCAGGTTGTTGTTGGGTGCCTGGTTTGGTTATTTATTATGGTGGACCGGTTCTATCTGGGTTCCAATTCTGGCTCATTTTACAAACAACGCCATTTCAACTATAGCAGTCTATTCTGAAAATAATGGTATCCTAACCAATGATCCAGACCAGATAGGCTTGAACGAAACATGGTGGTTATGTCTGATTTCCATCATTTTGCTGGCCGCTTGTATCGTTTATTTGAAAAAAGAGAAACGCGAAACAAAGACTTATCGTGATTAAGAAAGGGCGAACATTCTAGCGCTACAGATTGTTCTATTAAATGAAAGCCTATTTCTGATTTATTAAATCTTTTTTAAATAAACCAATATGGAATATTCAGTCACTCATAACCCTGAGGTCTGTAGGTTTGAAATCCATTTGGAAAACGGTCAAACCGCCTATTTGGATTACAATGAAACAGATCTCGGATTGAATTTTGCACACACCTATGTACCAAAATCTTTTGAGGGTAGAGGCATCGCTGCAGCAATCGTAAAGTTTGCGATGGAATACGCCAGGGAACATGATATACCTTTTATTCCGTCATGTCCATTTGTCTCCGTTTATCTTCAGAGACACCCCGAATACAATGATCCAGTTAAATAAAAAAGTCATTTAGGTTGGTGGTTATCAAACGTGAATATTTTAACTTTACGCCGAATAATGCCGTATACCATCCACTCATAAATGATTTATTCTATGATTACCATTCAGGAAGCAACCTTAAAAGATATCGACCTCATTCGAGCTATTGCCGAAAAAACCTGGTTTGTCACGTATGGTCAAATACTTTCATCAGAGCAAATGGATTATATGTTTGATAGGATGTATTCGGTGAAATCCATCACCAGCCAGATAACAGAGGACAATCACCATTTCTTTATTGCCTGGTTAGAGGAGAAACCTTTGGGTTATGTATCCGTTCAGCAACAAGAAGAAGATCTTTTTCACCTCCAAAAACTGTACATTATTCCAGAAGGACAAGGTCAAGGAGTCGGTAGGCTCCTATTCAACAGAGCTACTGACTTCGCAAAAGAAAAGGCAAAAGGAAAAATATTCGCATTGGAACTGAACATGAACCGAAGCAATAAGGCTCGCTATTTTTACGAAAAAATGGGAATGCACATCAGCGAGGTTGGGGATTTTGATATAGGGAATGGTTATTATATGAACGACTATATCTTTCGAATAGAATTCCCGGCCTCCCCAACGGGAAACCATTGACCACCCTATACAGCTTCATCGATATGACTCTAGTGGAAAATATACTCGTGAAAAAAAAGGATTTACATGGTTTTTCGGAGTATCCAGCGACTGATTTCATTGAGAACCTGAGGAGATATGGTTTGCTGTATCTCTCCATATTCTGCGGGTGAACCGGTGGTACAATCCTGAAATAAATGGTTCAGATTGGGGTATTCCCTGATAGTCACTTCATCATTCCCGCCCTTATCCAAATTGCTCTTGATGGCTGTCAGGTTCTCTTTGGCCGGCACTTGTAAATCTTTGCTTCCATTAAGTACCAAAACAGGACATTTCACTTTTCTGAGAATCAGTGAAGGGTCATATTTCAGGAATTCTTGAAACCAGGGAGTAGTTAACTGATCCATCTCATGTTGAACAACTAGTTCGTCACTGATTCCTTCTGGCTTTTCTTCGACTGGCATAACTGCCGCTGTTTTTATTAAATAGGCTCTCAGTTCCTTTTCCAGAGTTTCCTGATTGGTGGTATTGACAATGATGTCGAATGCTCCTTTGTTTAGTGCTATTTTCCTGGTAAGAGATTCCTCGGTCAGGCCAGAAACCTTGCCTATCTTTTCTTCCTGAAGTAGAAGAAGTTCTTCACCACGCATTCCAGGGCCAGCCATCAGAACAATATACCTGACATCCTTGCATTTGGCCGCCACTATTGAAGCAATGGATCCACCCTCGCTGTGACCGATCAGACCCATTTTCTTTTTATCAATTTCATTTCTAGTCAATAAGTAGCGGATAGCAGCTTCTACATCGGTAGCCAAAATGCTCGTTGTAGCCTTTGTAAAATCGCCTGTCGATTGGGCTGTGCCCCTGTCATCATATCTTAAAACGGCAATACCACTTCTGGTGAGTTGGTCTGCCAATATGAGAAATGGCTTATGATCCATCAACTCTTCATTTCTGTTTTGTGCTCCGCTTCCTGATATTAAAACAACCACAGGAAATTTCCCGGTTTTTTTTGGAAGAGTGAGCGTTCCGGCCAAAACCGTTTGGTCTTTGGGATTGATGAATTTTACTTCTTCCGTATGATAAGGATAAGGCTCAACGGGATTCTGCGGTCTGATTACCGTTTCATTTTCCGACACCGCCTTGGTGAAGGTCAATGGCATTGTCATTCCACTCTGTTTTAACGCTCCTACTATCTGACTTTCCCCGGTCAATACACCTTCATACTTGGCGCCTAGCGAAGCCACCTCTACTTGAAGAACAGAATCTTCAAAAGTTGTCTGACTCGCAGGTATACCCTTTGCGCCCTGATCCGGGCTATCCATCGTGGTAACAAAGCCAGAATCAGTCTGGTTTATATAAAGAACAATTCTAAGTTGGGTTCCCTGAACTTTCAGAATACCATTCCACTGCCCCTCTATTTCTTGACCGAAAATGGTTCCTATTGTTGTGAATAAGAATAAAAACAAAGCTATCTTTTTCATCGGGTGTTTTTTTAGGTAAATCAGGTATTGTTACTACAAATATGCATATATATTTTTAAAAACAGCCTATCTATTTTTTCTTAAAGAACTTTAAGCAATAGGACTTTTTGCCGTCGCTTAATTTGAGAATGTAGAATCCTTCTGATAAATTTGATACATTTATGGAATAATTACAGTTGTCCTTTTGAAGCATCAACTCTCCCAGGGTATTAAAAATACTGGCTGATATTTTAGCATTCTCCAATCCGAATATTTGTAGTTTATCAACAACAGGATTTGGGAATATGGTGCAATCATTAAAGTTAACCGTTCTTAATGCCAGAGGCTTTTTGTCATAGCTATATATGGAAATGCCTGCATCCATATATTGTCCTCCAGTAGTCTGATTGCAATGAATGGCAATGGTATTGTAGGCATTGGCGACTAGAGCATTTTTCGCTTCAGTCGAAATGGAAGATAGGATATAACTTGACGTATATCCTGTTAATGAGGATGCAAGCACTCCATTCAAATAGATTTCACTAGCCTCATCGTGATGCAGGTAAAAGACCAGACTATCTCTGGATTCAGGTGTTAAACCTCCTAGGTAGAACTGCTTTCGCATCCAGATATCGTTCGTATCCCATAACGTATTCACAGTGGTTCCGGGGGTAAAAGTTGTTCCAAAGCCAGACTCACCACTTAACCAATCTGCATCATTATAAGAACTGGATTCCCAATTCCCTGATGGTTGATTAAAAGTATAGCTCCATGTCTGGGGTTCTAAGTTTGCAGTTGGTAGAATTTCCGTCAGATAAAGATTCTTTTTAATTGTTCTCTGATTTGATTCAAAAATCTTCTTTGGATCCGTTTTATCAATAACTCTGTCATACGTCATCAGGCCATTCAGTTCAATTTCAACATCGGTAATTTCCGTATAAACCGCTGCGCTTAAACCATTATTTGTCTTGAACTGTAAAAGATCATTCGTAAATTGGTCATACATAGTAGCTAATTCGTTATCACTATAAACCATGACATAGCCAAAACCATCATCCCAGATATGATTATTTATACTATAACCTATACCGCCATATTCACCACAAGCCAAAGCCTGATTGTCACTTGTTGGACACGAAGGCGCCGGATAACTGTGTATATCCAATACATGACCAACGCCAAAGTGAGTGCCACCACTTGCCTGGTTAACAAGCCTTGACGGATCCATTTGCATAACCTCGCTGACCAAAGCCACTGTATTTTGTTGACCCTGGCTTTCATTAAAGAGAACCCACATGATGATGCATGGACTATTCCAGTGGTTTTGGACCAGTTTTATCAATTCATTGTGATAGGCTGCTTCATCAACGTCGGTGGTCACTTCGGAATAAGAATTCGCAGATGGCATATCCTGCCAAACCATGATACCCAGCTTATCTGCCCAATAATACCATCTTGCCGGCTCCACTTTGATGTGTTTGCGTACCATGTTAAAGCCGAATTCCTTCATTTTTGCAATATCAAATCTTAAAGCAGAATCAGTAGGTGCGGTATAAATCCCATCTGGCCAAAAGCCCTGATCCAGAGGACCTATCTCAAAAACAAAATGATTGTTAAGCATCATTTTCTGATATCCATCAATCTCGGCAATCGATATTTTCCGCATTCCAAAATAGCTTGTCAGGTGATCAATTAGTACTTTTTCACTATTCAGCGTGATATCCAAATCATATAGAAATGGGGAATCAGGTGACCAAAGTTTTGGGTTTGAAATTGGTATTGATAGATTGGTATTGACATTTCCATTAAAAGTTGACACTACATTTTGACCATCTTTTACAATGACGGTCACTGTTTGATTGGTAGCGGTGCTATTCGTAGTGACTGTCAGGTTTAGAACAGACAAGTCGACATCAGGAACTATCCTGATGTCAGAAATCGACGTTTGAGGTACGGGTTCAAGCCATACCGATTGCCAAATACCAGAGGTACAGGTATACATAATGCTAGCGGGGTTTAGTGCTTGCTTGCCACGGGGCTGCCCTCCTGTGCTTGTTGGGTCATAAACCCTGACTGTAAGCACCTGAGGTCCCGAACCGGTCAATTTTGAAGTGATGTCTAAGGTAAAGGGATCATAGCCTCCACTATGAATACCGAGGCTTTGACCGTTTATAAAAACTTCAGACCGATAATCAACAGCACCAAAATGAAGAAGTATACGCTGCCCCGACCAAGCGGTAGGGACCGTAAATGTGCGTCGATACCAAAGCTTATCATAATGTTTCATGACTCCGGAAATGGCAGACTCTACAGGAAAAGGGACCAATATCTTGCCAGAGAGATTGCCTGTTGGAAGAGGTTGGCTAAGACTTGTACCTGGCTGAAATTGTCATATACCATTCAGATTCATCCACTTATCTCTAACCATCTGAGGCCGGGGATACTCTCCCAAAACATTTGCCGTATCGATGGTAGCAGCAAAAGGGGTCATCAAATTGGCCTGCTTCATGGACCAGTTTTGACCGAAAGAAAAAGTGGCAAACAGATTGAAGCATAGGATGCAAAGCAATCTTGATAGATTTTCCATGAGGTCTATTTTTTGCGCATAAACAAAAATATAACAGTATAGACAGCGTTTTGTTTTTAATTACTTTTGATTTCTTGGGTGGAAAGAAAGAATTTGTTCCCTTAGATAGGTCTTATCCATGTGTGTGTAAATTTCGGTAGTCTGTATACTTTCATGCCCAAGCATCTGTTGAATGACCCGAAGGTTTGCTCCACCCTCCAGCAAATGTGTAGCAAAAGAATGGCGGAACGTGTGGGGGCTGATCGTTTTCTGTATGCCAGCCAATGCGGCTTGTTCCTTGATGATGCGGAAAACCATGGAGCGGCTCAGTCCGGCTCCACGGCGATTTAAAAAGACATAATCCTCACTGCCCTTTTGTATGTTCAGATGGTTTCGGTCGTATTTCCATAGCTGGATCTCATGTATGGCCCTTTGTGAAATCGGAACCAAACGTTGCTTGCTCCCCTTTCCTTCTACCATGATATACTCCTCCTCAAAATAGCAGTTTGACAACTTGAGATGCACCAGCTCACTAACACGCAAACCGCAACTATAAAGAGTTTCCAGCATGGCCTTGTTTCTTTGACCCTCTTTGACAGAGAGGTCTATTCCAGCCAGAATTGCATCAATTTCATTCAGACTGAGCACCTCAGGTAAATGTTGACCAAGTTTGGGCGAATCCACCAGTTCAGTCGGATCATTCTGAATATAATCTTCTATGATTAAAAACTTGTAGAATGCTTTAACACCAGAAAGTATTCTCGCCTGGGAGCGGGCATGAATACCAACATCCCTCAATTGACAAAAAAAAGTTTCGAGATCGGCCGTTTTTATTTTCAGAAGATCCTGGGTATCACCCACATAATCAATGATCTTCTGCAAATCGCTTAGATAAGCAGACACCGTATTGGTAGAAAGGGATTTTTCCAATTTCAGGAAAGCAATATATTTTTTAAGCCAATGTTGCGTTGTTTCCATTCTCCGGTACGTGAATAAGAATATTTTTTCTACCTTTGCAACGTAATTTGGCCGAGATTTTTGAAGCAGGACAAAACCCTCTTCCCGACCTTTTTTACAATGAATTTCATCTACGAAAATACGAAAAAAAATCGGCAAACATGATTAAAATTGCCATCTTAAACGGTCCAAATTTAAATTTACTGGGTAAAAGGGAACCAGACATCTATGGTGACCAGTCTTTTGAAAATTACTTTGAGTCTTTAAAACTGCAATACCCGGAGGTTGAATTTGTTTATTATCAATCCAACCATGAAGGATCTCTGATCGACAAAATCCAGGAATTGGGTTTTGACTACGATGGCATTGTCCTCAATGCAGGAGGCTATACTCATACATCCATTGCTTTGGGCGACTGCATAAAAGCAGTCACAACCCCTGTCATCGAGGTTCATATATCCGACCTGAAGAAACGGGAAGACTTCCGTCAGATATCGATGATCAAACAAGCCTGTAAAGATACGTTTGCGGGATACGGAATGGACTCTTACCGAAAAGGAGTAGACGCTATTCTAGAGCTTCTTTCCTGATAATACTTACTGAAAAACACAACCTGTGCTTGCGCGCACATTCAAAAAATTGCTAAGTATTCATCAAAAACAAAATAAACTATTTTTATGTCAAAACACACCAAGATTGTAGCTACCATTTCCGACAGACGTTGTGATGTTGAATTCATCAGAGAATTATTTGAAGCTGGCATGAACGTTGTTCGTATGAATTCTGCCCATTTGAACGAAGAAGGTTTTCAAAAGATTATCACCAATGTTAGAGCTGTTTCTACGGAAATTGGCATATTAATGGACACGAAAGGTCCAGAAATTCGTACGACCGCCATTGAGAATGATGAAAATCTTCAGATCCTGACCGGTCAAAAAATCCGTTTTGCAGGAGACCCCAATGGTATAACTTCATCTGAATGTATTTACTGCTCATACACCAGACTGGTAAAAGACCTTTCTGTAGGTTCAGACCTTTTAATCGATGATGGTGAAATCGATTTACTTGTCATCGAAAAGACTGCAGACTATCTGATTTGTGAAGCCCAGAATGACGGAAAACTCGGTAGCCGCAAGAGTGTGAACATCCCGGGTGTACGCATCAATCTACCCTCGCTCACCGAAAAGGACAAGAAAAATATCCTGTTGGCCATCGATTACAATGTCGATTTTATCGCACACTCTTTTGTAAGAAACAAACAAGACATCCTTTCCATCCAGGAAATCCTGGACGACAATGTAAGTCCCATCAAGATCATTGCCAAAATTGAAAATCAGGAAGGTGTTGACAACATCGATGAAATACTTGAAGTCGCCTACGGAGTCATGGTTGCCCGTGGAGACCTTGGTATTGAAGTTGCTCAGGAAAAGATTCCCGGTATCCAGCGTATGTTAATCCGCAAATGCGTGGAAGCCAAGAAACCGGTTATTGTTGCTACACAGATGCTACACACCATGATTCAAAATCCACGGCCTACACGTGCTGAAGTGACCGACGTTGCAAATGCCATCTACTACCGTACCGACGCCTTGATGCTCAGTGGAGAAACAGCTTATGGGAAATATCCTGTAGAAGCAGTAAAGACCATGGCCAAGATTGCAGAAGAAGCCGAGAAGACCAAGCAGACCGCCAATGACATTCAGGTTCCAATGCCGGAATCCAAAATGGATGCAACCTCATTTTTAGCACAGCAAGCCGTAAGAGGCACCAATATGATGGGTGCAGAAGCCATCATTACCGATTCTTACACTGGAACGACAGCACGCTACATCGCAGCTTTCCGTGGTAAAAAACCGGTTTATGCCATTTGTTACCACGAACGTACTGTACGTCAGCTGGCACTTTCTTATGGTGTATTCCCCATCTATCAGGAAATCAGGAAAAATACCCGTGTTTACCTGGTTGCAGCCCTTAAAATGCTAAAACAAAAATCCTTGCTGAAAGGTGAAGACGAAGTCATTTACCTGAGCAGCAGTTTTGGAGTAGCAGGAGGAACAACCTTCCTGGAAATCAACCACGTTGACACCATCGTTAACAACGCTGATCACTTCCTGCTGCCGAACTTTCCTTCAGATAAATAAACCTGTTCCATGGATGACGTTTTAGAAGAATACCTTTCTTCCCACATAGATCCCGAACCTGAGCTACTTAGTCAGCTCAATCGGGATTCTCATGTAAAGTTACTGAATGGAAGGATGGTATCCGGACATTTTCAAGGACGTCTCATCGTGTTACTTTGTCGTATGATACACCCAATGAGGGTACTGGAATTGGGAACGTTCACCGGATATTCAGCTTTATGCTTCGCAGAAGGCACGGATGAAAATGCAGTGATACATACCATCGAACACAATGACGAACTGGAAGACATGGCCAAGGATTGGTTTTCCCGTTCTGAATTTGGCTCCAAGATCCATCTGCACATTGGAGATGCACTGGAACTGATACCTGAGTTGGATAGTGACATTGACCTGGTTTTCATTGATGCAGACAAAAGACAGTACATTGAGTATTTTGAAGCTGTTTTACCAAAAGTGAAATCAGGTGGTTTCATTCTGGCGGACAACACACTTTGGAGTGGCAAAGTCCTTAGGGATATAGCCCCTAACGATACTCAGAGTCTTGCTGTTTCAAAATTTAACGACTACATTGCAGACGATACCAGGATCGAAAAAATCCTATTGCCAATCCGTGATGGATTGACCATCATTTATAAAAAATAACTATATGGAAACTACCAGACAAAATAAAATAAACCGCTTGCTACAGAAAGAACTAAGCGACGTTTTCTTACTGCAGACCAAAGCCATGCACGGTGTAATGGTTTCTGTCAGCCAGGTTCGTGTGAGCCCGGACTTAAGTGTGGCGCGTGCATACCTAAGCATTTTCCCTTCCGAAAGAGGTGAAGAACTGATTAAAAATATCAAGGCCAATTCCAAGTCTATCCGTCACGAAATCGCCGGACGTGTACGCTTTCAGTTGCGTAAGATGCCTGATTTGAGTTTTTTCCTGGATGACTCCCTGGATTATGCAGAAAACATTGATGCCTTACTGAAAAAATAGCAGATCAGTGAACTTACCGCTTCACATAGCCAAACGATACTTGTTTTCCAAGAAAACACACAATTCCATCAATATAATATCGATGGTGTCTGTTTTCGGTGTAGCAGTAGCAGTAGCAGCACTTATTTGCACCATGTCCGTCTACAACGGTTTTCAGCAACTACTTGGAAACTTGTACAGTAATTTTGACCCTCAACTGAAGATCAAGGTAGTTGAAGGAAAGACATTCACTGCCAACAGTAAGGCTTTTGAAGCCATCAAAAAAGACAAGGACATGGCTGTTTTCTGTGAAACACTCGAAGAAAATGCCTTGGTGCAATACAAAGATGCACAAACGAGCGCTACCATTAAAGGAGTTTCAGACAATTTCGGTCAATTGATAGATATGAACAAAATTCTTTATACCGGTCATTTTGTTCTGAATCAATACGGCTTCAATTACGCAACCATAGGGGTTGGACTAGCCGGCACCCTAGGTACAGGAAACTCCTTCATTGATCCTATAACCATCAACGCCCCGAAACGACTTGGTGGAATAAACATGGCCAATCCGACATCATCCTTTAAGACTGCCCGCATCCTGCTGAGCGGAACTTTTGGCATCAACCAGCCGGATTACGACTGCAGCTTGATATTGGTTCCCATCGCTTTTGCCAGAGACCTTTTTGACTATACAAATGAAGTCACTGCAGTGGAAATTAAGCTGAAAGAAGGGGCCAACATCGAATCGGCAAAATCACGCTATTCCAAACTGCTTGGCAGTACCTATACCGTACAGGATCTTATGGAGCAAAAAGCCGACTTCTACCGCATCAACCGTGTTGAAAAATGGATGACTTTCCTTATCCTTTCTTTTATTTTATTAATTGCCCTTTTTAACGTCATCGGATCCTTGTCCATGCTTATTCTGGAAAAGAAAAAAGATGCGCAAACTTTAAGCGAATTAGGCGCAGATAGAAAGACCATCAGACGCATTTTCTTGTATGAAGGAAGAATGATCGCTTTCTCCGGAGCAATTCTTGGCCTCGTTATTGGTACCATCCTTTGCCTGCTTCAGCAAAAATTTGGTTTGTTAAAACTAGGTGGTGGAGGCGATTTCATCATAGATGCATATCCTGTCAGACTCCTGTTCAAGGATGTCATTCTGGTATTCATTACCGTTTTGGTCGTTAGCATTCCTTCCACATGGTGGCCGGTAAAAGCATACTTCAAAAAAGTAGAAAATACAGATTTATAGATAGATTACAACATCTATATGAGGTTTGAATTCGAAAAATGGCTGTTATGTATTTTACTTGGGACAGTTATTTGTCCCATTCAGCAAATTCATGCTCAGATTCCTCATGGTGGACACCCAATGGTGCAAGGTGCCGAAAAATCATCCAGGTTGCACGTCGCAGTGGATTATTTTGTCGATATGCCTTCGTTCAACCTGGATTCAGTACTTGCCATTGACAATTTGAGTGGAAATCGGGCAGGTGGAGGTTTGAAATTCGCACATAAATTTTTTGTTGACCTATCCCCGGAAAATTCAGGCATAGTCTTTCACACAGAAGACGGAACAAAAGTCTGGAAAGTAGGTATCCGATCTGCCGGGGCATATACCATTAATGTTCTTTTCGATGAATTCTCCCTACCTGATGGAGCCCGGGTTTTTCTCTATAATTCTGACAGAAGTACCATCATTGGCTCCTTTACGAATGAAAACAGACCAGAAGGTGGCGAATTTTCTGTTGCTCCAGTGGATGGTGATGAACTAACTATTGAGTACCAGGAACCTGCAAATGCCGAATTTCCGGGAAAAATCCGAATAACAGAAGTGAATCACGACTATCGCGGACTATTCAGGGCTGGAACGCGTTTTGGTTTGCTAGATCTTCCTTGTATCCCGAGTCTGAGCTGTGACAGCACCTACAGAACCATAGGGCAAAGTGTCTGCCTGCTGATAATCGATGGGACTACTTATTGTACAGGGACGCTGATCAACAATACAAAAAAGGACGGAACACCCTATTTAATAACTGCCTCTCATTGTTTTGGCGGAAATGGTAATGCCAACAGTCTACAAACCAGGCTAGAATTGAGCACACGAGTTGTTACTTTCCTAAACTATGAATCACCCCGTTGCATGAATACTATCAGTGGCTCAGATGAATTCTCGGTTTCAGGGAGTATAAGCAGGGCAATATCTCCGGATATTGACTTTTCGTTGCTGGAGTTGACGGAGATGCCTCCATCCGATTACCGTCCATATCTGGCAGGTTGGTCGCGGGATTCGACCTCAGATACCGGTACTCCTTATACAGGAATACATCACCCTTTTGGTGAAGTAAAGAAATATTGCGTTGAAGAGGATCCCATTATCAGAAAAGACTGGGAATATGGGACTCACATTTCCACAGGAAATCATTGGTTCGTCCCACATTGGGAAATAGGAGCTACCTGGGCAGGGTCTTCCGGTTCTCCCCTTTTTGACAAGAACAATCTGTTTAGAGGAGGACTTACGGGAGGAAATTCCGGTTGCCTGGATGATGAAAATGGGGATTATTATTACCGTTTTGACAGAGCATGGGATCAATACTCTAACAGTGACCAACAATTGAAGCATTGGCTTGATCCATTAACACCGGCCGGCGTACAAAGCCCGGTTTCTTTCGATGGATTGGACCCTTATGCCAAAAATCCAGCCCAAAGAATAAACAACCTGACAAAATCAGACTCACTGGGTAATATCAATCTGAAAGCCCCCAGATCAGGGTCCATTTTTGGACACAACAGTCTGGGTATCTCTCATTTTGCCGAACATTTCACAACTTCTGAACCAAGTATGATTGAGGGGGTTTACCTGGTCGCAGCACAAGGCCAGCTCAACAGCGACATGCCCATAACCATTCGAGTCTATGAAGGAGGCAACAGACCAGGAACTATTCTAGGTAAAACCGTATTAAATCCAACCTACCTGGACTACTCGAATGGAGCGCTTGTTGAAAAAGAAAAGCTCTATTTCACCAACAAAGAAAATTACGTCCGATTTGAAACACCCATATCTGTAAACAACGATTTTTATGTGGGATATGAGATAAAATATCCTGAATCGGCTGTTGAAGATACTTTCAATCTATACGGTGCCATCAGGTTAACAGCTAAAAATACTGCCTTTTTTAAAAAAAATGGGTTTTGGTATCCTTTTACAAAACTGACGTCCCAACCTGTATATACCTCCTTATGGATAGAACCAGTCATTGCCGGAGACACAATTACAACACCCAACCCCTATATCGAAGAAGACAGTACTATAGTAACCTCCAATGTGCCTATCATTGGATATTCTTTAGATGAATCCACTTTTTATATAGCATTGCCTGAAAATTGGGATGGTGCAACAGAGGTGGAACTTTTTGATTTCAACGGTCTTAAATTAATGGAATCCACCATTTATCCTCCCATTGGTACCATCTCTTTTCCTGTAAACCGAGGTAGATTTTTCATTATCCGCTTAAGAAACAACGATATTGTATATGTAACAAAGGTTGGTACAATAAAATAAGGGCTTCATTTTTGACTGAAATTATTCAGTCAATGCTGTAATAAATTCTTAACTATCATTAATATATTTGTTTTTAAGGTTTTGAAAATGAACTTTTTCCTTTTATATTTGTAAATAATAAGTATTTTTGTGGTGAGAATACACTATTAACTCTATAAATTCAAAGACACATGAACAGAAAACTATCCCTGTCATTCATTTTGACAAGCATGTTGTTGCTTACTTCCTGTGCAGGAAAGTTTGCTCCAACCAGTGATTATTTTACCGTGACTCCTCAAGTGTTGGTAGCACAGGGAGGTAAAGTACCTGCTACAGTTGACGGAACCTTTCCAGCAAAAGCTTTTCCAGTTAAAGGCATTGTTACAATCACTCCAGTATTGAAATACGAAGGTGGTGAAGCTTTAGGTACCCCAATCACTTTGCAAGGTGAAAAAGTAACAGGAAACAATAAAGTAATCAACAAAACTGGTGGTTCATTCAGCGTAAGTTCTGTTTTTGACTATATTCCTGCTATGAGCAAATCTGAACTTTATCTTCGATTCTCTACAACCATAGGAAAGAAGGTCATCAATCTTCCAGAAATAAAGGTTGCAGACGGTGTCATCGCTACAGAAGCGTTGGCTGATGCAACGACAGCAACACCAACTCTGTCGGAAGACAAGTTCCAACGCATTATCAAGGAAGCACACGAAGCCAGCATCATGTTCCTTATCCAACAAGCTTCCCTTCGTAAATCAGAATTGAATTCAGAAGGTGTTAAAGGACTTAGCGATCAATTCGCTGCTACAGCCAATGACGAAAACAAACAAATCGCCGGTATCGAAGTTTCTTCTTATGCCTCTCCCGATGGCGCTTTAAGCTTGAATGAAAATCTAGCTTCCAACCGTGAGAAAAATACCGTTGACTACCTGAAGAAAGAATTGACTAACAAAAAAGCGACTAAAGGCTTAGATGCTATCACCGCTAAATTTACAGCTGAAGACTGGGAAGGTTTCCAGGAATTGGTAAGCAGCTCTAACATACAGGACAAAGAATTGATCCTTCGTGTATTGTCTATGTACTCAGATCCTGAAAAACGCGAACAAGAAATCAAGAACTTATCAGCTGTTTATGACAACCTTGCTGAAGAAATTCTTCCTAAGCTTAGACGTTCTAAAATGACTTTGACAGTAGACATTATCGGAAAAACCGACGAACAGATCAAAGATCTTGCTGTAAACGACGCATCCAAACTGAATGTTGAAGAACTTCTTTATGCTGCTACCTTATTCAGCAAAACTTCTGAAAAAGAAAGCATCTACAAGAAAGCTACTGAATTGTACCCTAACGACTACCGTGCATACAATAATTTAGGTGGTATCGCTTTGAATGCCGGTAATACAACTCAGGCTAAATCTTATCTTGACAAAGCTTACGCTTTAAGCAAGACAGCTGATGTAAACAGCAACCTAGCTCTTTATTCAATGGCTACTGGAGCTCCTGCTTCAACTGTTGATTCTTATCTTGGTGCAGGTGCAGGTGCTGCAGGTGTAAACGAAGCCATGGGTATCCAATACATCAAGAAAGGTCAGTATGCAAAAGCTGTTGAAGCATTTGGAAGTACCAAATCAAACAACGCTGCTTTGGCTCAACTGTTGACAAAAGATTATAGCAAAGCTAAATCCACTTTGGACGCTGTTGCAACTCCAGATGCACAGACTAGCTACCTGAAAGCCATTATCGGTGCAAGAACCAACAACAAAGACTTGGTTATAAGCGGCTTGAAGGCTGCCATCAGTGCAGATAAGAGCTATGCCAAGAAAGCGATTAACGATTTGGAATTCTCTAAATACGTTACGGACGTTAACGTTGCAGCATTGCTGAAATAAACGTTAAAATATATATTGAAAAGCGGGAAGCTCCGATTGGAGCTTCCCGCTTTTTTTATGTAATGTCCTTTCAGATCAAGTCATAAAACATAAAAACTGCCCCCATAAAGAAGCAGTTTCGACTATTTAAAAAGGTCTTTTTAAACAGGTTCTTTCCAATCCCCGTTTTCACGAATTAATTCAATCAGTTTATCCACTGCCTCCTCTTCCGGAATATTACGTTCCAAGCACTCCTGACCTTTGTATAAGGAAACCTGCCCCCTGCCCGCTCCTACATATCCGTAGTCAGCATCAGCCATTTCACCAGGGCCATTGACAATGCAACCCATGATGCCAATCTTAAGTCCTTTCAAATGCGAAGTCCGGGCTTTGATCCTGGCAATGGTTTTCTGCAAATCATACAACGTACGACCACAGCCCGGACACGAAATATATTCCGTCTTGCTCATTCTCAGCCGACTGGCCTGAAGAACTCCAAACATGACCGAAACCTCATCTTGGGGCGTACACTTATAATTACTGGACCTTTCGGACGTCATCATGAACAACCCGTCTCCGAATCCATCCAGCAAAAGCGGACCGAAATCAAGACCGGCACTAATTTGTTCCTCCTCCCGACTACCAGCCAAAAAGGATTGAGCAATGACCACAGGAATTCGGCAAGACTGATTCATCAGGAAATGAAAGGCTGCCCTCTGCTCAGCAACCTTGTTTGTATGCTGAGAATAAAGGATTAATACGACATTGGAAAGGACATTCAATTGCTGAATTAGGGCTTCATTCAAATCCGCGAAACCAATCTGAAGGAAATTTAGCGTAGCGGAAGAATGTTGAAGTTCAGCTATCTGGGAAATTCCAAAAATAGGATATGTATTCTGCTGACCAAAACAATTTTTAGCATCACAAAGCTGAGGAATGCCATCAGCACGTTTACTAATTCCTTTACCCGAATAAACAAAATCCGGTTTTAAATCTGAGTCACTGAAATCGAAATGACCCTGACTGAGATCTGCAATGACAACAGGCACATGCCCGCCGCCGAAAGGCCCAACAGCCATCGTTTGCCTGCGATGAAAGGTAAAGGGGTCAAAACCGGGATTGGCTTTACCGGGAATAGATTCATGTTCACTGCGGGCTTGTACAAGTCTGACAATTTGTTGAGCGACAGGTATCTCCATTTCCGGATCTTCACTCAGTGAAACCCGGATAGTATCACCAATACCGTCTATCATTAATGTTCCTATACCTACAGCTGATTTGATTCGACCGTCTTCACCGTCACCAGCTTCAGTCACGCCCAAATGCAAGGGGAAATGCATGTTTTCCACATCCATGCGGGCTACCAGCAAACGAACTGTCTGCACCATGATCAAAGTATTGGATGCCTTGATAGAAATAACCACATTGGGGAAATTTTCCCCGACACAAATCCGAAGGAATTCCAGACAAGATTCGACCATACCGGCAGGTGTATCACCATACCGGCTTAATATCCTGTCGGAAAGCGATCCGTGATTAACACCAATGCGCACGGCTGTATGGTGTGATTTACAGATATCAAGGAAAGGCACAAAGCGATCCCTGATTTTCTGTAACTCGTTGGCGTATTCAGCGTCTGTGTATTCAAAATGTTTGAAAGTCTTGACCGGATCAACAAAGTTTCCCGGATTGATCCGGACTTTCTCTACATGTAGGGCCGCTGCATCAGCCGCCTTTGGATTAAAATGAATATCTGCGACTAAGGGTTTATCATATCCCTGAGCAAAAAGTTCAGCCCTGATCAAGGCCAGATTTTCAGCTTCCCTGACACCTTGAGCAGTTAAGCGGACATAATCGGCGCCTGCATCGAAAATTCGTTTACATTGTTCCACACTACCTTTCGTATCCATTGTTGACGTGTTGGTCATGGATTGGATACGTATGGGATTTGAACCACCTAGAGGGGTGTTGCCTATCTGAACAGATGAGCTTTCCCTTCTAGAGTAATGAAACAAATCTGAACAGTAAATCATTTAATTGGTTTTATAGTCGAACTTCAGTTCTTTTAGTTCTTCGTTTGCATGTACAATCTTCATTTTGAGACTTTCCTTATAATCGGCGAGTCTTTTCTGCAATTCATTATCGTTCTGAGCTAAAAATTGAACGGCAAGAATACCTGCATTGAGCGAAGCGTTGATTCCAACGGTGGCAACTGGTATGCCCGGAGGCATCTGAACAATTGCCAATAGAGCATCCATACCGCTCAAGCTTGCACTGATAGGAACGCCAATAACAGGTAAAGTGGTGGATGCAGCGATGACACCCGGCAAATGTGCAGCCATACCAGCGGCAGCAATAATGACACGGATGCCTCTACCGGCTGCATTCTTAGAAAAAGACTCCACTTCCTCAGGAGTACGGTGTGCAGATAAAGCATTGATTTCAAAAGGAATCTTGAAATCATTGAGCAATTCAGCGGTTTTTTCCATCACCTTCAGGTCGGAGGTACTGCCCATTATTATACTAACAACTGGATTCATTCTAATGCTTTATTTTACAATTACGGTATACTCTTCAGGGCTCAACAGGGTATCTAATTCGGATAGATCTGTCAACTTGATTTTTATCATCCAACCACCTTCGTATGGCAATTCATTAACTAACTCTGGCTTTTCTTCCAACTCAGTATTCACAGCAATAATTTCACCGGATACAGGCATAAACAGGTCTGAAACAGCCTTTACAGCCTCAACTGTGCCGAAAACCGTTTCTTTCAGTTTGGTTTCGCCAACACCTGGTAATTCGACAAAAACGATTTCTCCGAGTTCAGACTGTGCATAGTCTGTAATACCAATCAAGGCTTCAGAGCCTTCCACCTTAATCCATTCGTGATCTTTGGTGAATTTTAAATTTGAAGGAACATTCATAATTTTATTTTTATTGTTAAATTAAGGAATCAGGAAAAAAGTACAACACACGGAAAAAGCCCCCAGAAAGAAGCCACCACAGACCTGCTCCAGCGTATGAGCTTTCAGATAAAGCCTGCCAGATCCCTGGAGTCCAGCTAAAAGAAGTATTCCGGACAGAAAAAACAGAGGGGTCATGGCTGAATTCAGACAAAACAAGAAAATAGAGCTTACAACACAGCCCGAGGCCATGGCATGTGCGCTGATTTTCCATTTAAAGGTGATAAAAAATGCAAAAAGGGTAGCCAATATGGAGCCCATGAAAAATTTAATGATCCACCATGGCATCTGATATCTGTATAAAAGGAAACAGCCGGTAATGTATGAAATCATTGTGATCAGATAAGGAAAAACACGTTCCGACCGAATCGATACATCGTAATCAGAAACATGACCCGCTTTTTTAAGCAGCCAGACTCCAAATCCAGGAATAAAACCGTAATTGAGAAGAACGATGCCCTCTATATACAAACGGTAAGTCAATGGCAGCTCACTGAATACCCCAACAGAGAAAAGCAAAAGTATTCCGTAGAAAGGCAAAAGCAACGGGTGCAGAATAACTGAAACAATTTGATGAAATGTTCGCATATATTAGGTTTTATTTTATTTCCCGACGTAGACGGGCTACTGGGATTTCAAGTTGATCTCTATACTTGGCAACAGTCCTGCGTGCAATGACATAGCCCCTGGATTCGAGAATATCACAGAGTTGTTCGTCTGTTAATGGTTTTTGTTTATCTTCAGCTTCTACGCTTTCACGCAGAATGTTCTTAATTTCAAGTGCAGAAACTTCATCACCCTTATCTGTCTGCATGGATTCAGTGAAGAAGTATTTCAAGGAGAAAATTCCGAATTCCGTTTGAATATACTTGCTGCTGCTGACCCTTGAAATGGTAGAGATGTCATATCCGGTTTTCTGAGCAATATCTTTCAATATCATCGGTTTTAGATTTTTCTCATCTCCATCCATAAAATAGCTGTACTGATAATCTACAATAGCCTGCATGGTGCACATCAGGGTTTGCTGGCGCTGATGAACCGCGTCTATGAACCATCGTGCTGAATCCACCTTTTGTTTGGCAAACTGAATGGCTTCCCTGGCTTCTCTGGTCTGATTGTTGACATTGGCATTAAAATCCTTGACCATATTGGTATAGTTGGGACTAACATGCAATTCGGGGAAAGTACTGTTATTCATAGTCAATAGCAAAAATCCGTCATTATTTTCGAGATAGAAGTCTGGCGTCACCTCTTCCATTGATTGCTCCAAAGAGGAACCATAGACACTGCCTGGCTTTGGATTGAGTCTGACTATTTCCTGAATCATATCCTTCAGATCTTCCATGGTGCATTCCATACGTTTAACGATGCTGTCGTAATGCTTTTTGGAAAACTCCTCAAAATAGCATTCCAACAAATGAAGGGTTTTTTTCACCAGCACGGACTGATTCTTTCTTCGGAGTTGCAGCAGGAGACATTCCTGCAAATCAAAAGCACAAACACCGGGAGGATCAAATTCCTGCAACATGGCAATGATTTCCATTATCTTGCTGACCGGAACTTCCAAACCAATATGTATGGCAATGTCATCGGTCAGTGACTCAGGTTCCCTTCTTAAATATCCGTCTTCATCAATACTACCTGCAATAAAGTCTGCTATTGACTTATCGGTCTGGGTCAGTTCCTTTAAATCAAGCTGTTCCTGTATGAAATCATGCAAGGACATGTTTGAAGAAACAAGCACCCTTTCTCTGCGTTCTTCATTTCCACTGCCTGGAAGTTGCGAACGATAGTCGGGGATATCATCGTCTAAGGCATAATCCTCGATAGTAAAATCATCGTTGTTCCCTTCAGACTCATTAAAAGTCAAGTCTTCATCGATGGCCTGTGGGTCCTCACCGATTTCCAAAGCAGGATTTTCATCCACTTCGCGCATAATTCGTTCGCTCATTTCCAAAGCAGGCACCTCCAAAAGCTTCACCAACTGAATTTGTTGGGGTGATAACTTTTGTTGCAATTTCTGATTTAGTGTCTGGCGAAGCATATTCATTATTTATTTTGGACAAAAATACAAAATTCCCCCATAGCTTTGGCTAATAACGGAAACTACTGCCACCAAGAAATTCTCTCAATAAAGAAGTAGGAGGAATCTCAGGATCAGAGATAGGTATAAAATATTCCAGAAATCTCAATAAGCGGTGAGCCTCAGTATATTCCGGACAATTTTGCGGAACTTGCCTCAAAATCGGTTCAGCAAAACTCCTGAGCACAGAAAATTCAAATATCAGGGCGGAGTTAAACATGGCCTCTGCATTTTCCTGGTAAGGAAAAATCCATTGTTCTTCTCCACTTCGAACACTTTCCCAACGGGAAATGGTCTCTTTTGCAGAATAACCCCGATACCGGTAATCCCGGATAATGCGTCTTAGTAATCTATTATCAGCTGTCGGGATCCAGTTGTGGTCATCCAAAGCCATGGAAGTCAATGCGGAAACATAGACCTTAAAGGTTGACTCCAGTGGTATTTCGGGAAGCAATGCCGGATTAAGCGCATGAATGCCTTCCAATATCAGCACCGATTGATCATCAATTTTCAACATATCTCCAAGGAATTCCTTTTTTCCTGAAGAAAAATTAAATCGGGGTATTTCCACTTCCGCTCCGTTGAGCAATTCTTTCAATTGTTTGTTAAACAATGCCAGGTCAAGTGCATACAGCGATTCATAATCGTAATTGCCATTCTCATCGAGTGGAGTTTGTTCCCGATCGACAAAATAATTATCCAGCGAAATGGGCACCGGCTTCATTCCAAGCACCATCAACTGAATGGCAATACGTTTGGAAAAAGTCGTTTTCCCCGAGGAGGAAGGTCCTGAGATCAAAACCATCCTGACTTTTCCTTTCTGTTGAATGGCATCTGCAATCTGAGCCATCTTTTTCTCCTGCAGAGATTCAGAAATATTGATCAAATTTGTGGATTCACCTCTGAGACAAGCCATATTCAAGTTACCAACATTGGACAATGACATAATCTTATTCCATTTCAGATATTCCTTGAATACGCCAAGCAATTTTTCCATCGGAACAATCATCTGCAAAAGATTTGGATTTTCGCGATTGGGTATTTGCAGGATAAACCCTTCGAAGTATGGAGTGATGTCGAACAGGTTAATTGCACCGGATGATACTGCCAACGCTCCATAATAAAAGTCTATATGCCATCCCATTTTCCAATATCCACTGTAAATGGATCCTTTCGTAGTCAATAGGTCAACAATATCCTGTCGTCCGCGTTCCCTAAACATTTCTATGACTATGGGAGTCTCATCTTCTAAGTATTCTATGGGATTATCTGCCAGAATAAACTCCTGCATACGTTTCTTGACAGCTATCAGATCATTTGGTTTTGTAGGCCTGCCCAGATGCAATTCACAAAAATAGCCCTTGGAGACAGAGTGTTCCAGACGAAAAATACAACCGGGAAACAGTTCTGAAACTGCAGCAGACAACAGGAACGTTAAGGTTCTCACGTATGAACGCATACCTGAACTACTGTTTATATTGATAAATTCAATTCGCTTCGGATTATACAGCTCGTAACTCAAACTGACTGCCTTGTTGTTTACCCTTGCCGCAATGGCATTTGGCAAAACGGTAGATGCCATTTTTTCATATACATCCTTGACACTGGTGCCCATAGGAAAAAGTTCATACTCACCGGTATTTACACAAAAGACTCGTATCGATTTTCCCATAATCAGATTATTACTCATTTTATGCGCCTAAATTACTATTTTTCTTTTTTCCATGCATACTTCTAAGCCTTTAAGCACGTGAATTTATGGAAAAAGAGGAATAATATCAACCCATCATTCCTTATATAAGGAATTTTAAATAAAATTAGGTGTATATCTCTAATATTTCTATTACTTTTGCCACACTTTTGAAATTTCTGAAACTATAATAACCAAAAAAAAACAAAACTTTTTAAAATGAAAAAATTTAGTATTCTTTTTACAGTGGCCATGCTGGTTATCAGCGTGAGTTTTGCTTCTTGTAGCAAAACTTCAGCCAGCAAAATGAAAACCGCTGCAGACAGCTTAAGCTATGCATACGGTGTAGGTATGGGTTCCAACTTGGCTCAACAATTGAATCAATTTCCTGCAAAACTTAACGTAGACCTTTTTATGGCCGTTTTTGAAAAAGCATTGAAAAACGATACCGCTAAATTGGCTATATCCCCTGCTAAAGCTTATGAAGTATTTCAAAAATGTTTAGCTAGCGCACAAGTTGAAGCTACAAAAACTACAAAAGCGGAAGCAAAAGCATTCCTTGAAAAGAACGGTAAAAAAGATGGTGTAGTTACTACAGCTTCTGGTTTGCAATATCAGGTTATCAAAGAAGGAACAGGTGTTAAACCTACCGACTCAACCGTTGTAAGAGTACATTACCATGGAACTTTATTGGATGGTACCGTATTCGACAGCTCTGTTGAACGCAAAACTCCTGCAGAATTCCCATTAAATCAAGTTATCCCAGGTTGGACGGAAGGTATCAAATTGATGAACGTTGGTTCCAAATACAAATTCTGGATTCCTTCAGAATTGGGTTATGGTGACAATGGCGCTGGTGGCAAAATCAAACCAGGTGCACTACTTGTATTCGAAGTTGAATTGTTAGGCATCGTTGATCCTAAAGATGCTAAGACTGCTCCAGTTGCAGTTCCTGCAAAATAAGGTTAAAAAATAAATAAAATAAGGCGGTTGACTTCATTTTGAGGAGTCAACCGCCTTTTTTGTGTCAAAACGTACACTATATTCGCCTTTTTTTCACTTTTTTCTAGCAGAACTGGACAAATTGAATAAAAAACACTTTCTTTGCATGTATTAATACCTTTCAATATGAGTACACCATATCTATCTGAGAAAATTGATCATCTGGATCGTCAGATTCTGGAAATCATTACCCAAAACGCGCGTGTTCCTTTTAAAGACGTAGCCGCAGAATGTGGTGTGTCTCGTGCAGCAATTCACCAGCGTGTACAAAGACTCATTGACATGGGTGTCATTACCGGCTCAGGGTATACCATCAATCCCAAAACTCTGGGTTACCAAACATGCACCTATATCGGGGTAAAATTGGAAAGAGGTTCCATGTATAAGGAGATCATTCCTGCATTGGAGAAAATCCAGGAAATCATTGAATGTCATTTCACCACAGGTCCATACACGGTCTTGGTTAAACTCCATTGCCGCGACAACGAACATTTGATGGAACTGTTGAATCGAAAAATTCAGGAAATTCCGGGAGTGACTGCCACAGAAACGCTCATCTCACTGGAACAAAGTATCAAGAGACATATCCCCATCACTTTGTAAGGAACTCAATTCAAGAGCTTCTCAACAAAATCTCTATCCTTCTCAAGTTGAACGACCAAAGCGTCCAAATCCGGGAAGGATTCTTCTTGTCTGAAAAGCTGTACAAATTCCAGGCTGAGAACCTGACCGTAAAGATTTCCCTCAAAATGCAATATATGGACTTCAATACTGGTTACATCGTCGTCTTTAAGAGTCGGGCGTCTACCAATATCCAGCATTCCTTTGTAACGCTTGCTTCCCAAAGTAACCCAAACGGCATAAACACCGAAAGAAGGTACCAGCTTATTGGGATCTGATGGTTCAATGTTGGCTGTAGGAAAACCAATTGTTCGACCTATACGATGTCCGCCAACGACTTTTCCTTTCAGTGTATATAAGTAACCGAGCGAAGCATTGGCTTCTTCAATCTTGCCAGAAAGCAAACAACGTCGTATCAACGAAGAGCTAATCGTGAAAGAAACCGATTCCTTTGACTTTTTCGACACCTCTGTAGATATATAAGGTTTGGCCTGAACTACGTCTATACCCAACTCCCTACCATACCTCTGATAGTCTTCAAAATCATCCGTCCGGCTGTTTCCAAAACGATGGTCAAACCCAATGACCAGGGTTTTCACATGCAGTTCCTGTTTCAGTATTTCGTCCATAAATGCTCTTGCACTAAGGTTGGACAATTCTGGATTGAAATGGAGGGTACGAACATAACTAACACCTGATTTATAGAGCCTGTCCTCTTTTTCGAATCTGTCAGTGAGCAACTGAGGACAGAAATTGGTATGGAGAACGGTGCGAGGATGTGGCCAGAAACTAATGACCATGGAGGGTAAGCCTTTTTCCAGAGCCACCTGTTTCATCTCATTAATCAGAAACTGATGCCCACGATGCACGCCATCAAAGAAACCCATAGTAGCCACACACGCTTCAGGTTGAACCAACTCGTCTGTGAAATCTTCATAAGGTCTTGGCTGGTAGGTTTTCATGCCTAACTCCCTTGCGACCCTGCAGTTATCTGGTCCATCATCCACTAAAAGCGTTTCTTCAGGCAGAATGCCTGAATCCTTGATGACATAGTCAAATATTTCCCGATGTGGTTTGCAACTACCTATTTGGTAGGATAAATAGAGTTTCTCAAAACACTCTTTGAGTGGATATCCTGCTTTTTCAAAATCCTGCAGTCTGATAATATGAATGGGGTTGGTATTGCTAAGCAAAAAGACTCGGTATCTTTTGGAGAGTTCGTGCACCATTTTCATCTTCTTTTCGGGAATAGTCAAAAGAAAGGCGCTCCAGGCTTTATCGATCTGTTCATCTGTTAATGAAACATTGAACACTCTACGGATTTCATTCCTAAATTCCTGAACATTGATGCTGCCTTTTTCGATTTCACCAAATGGTCCTCCATGCCCATAAGGGGTCATAAATTCGGAGACTTGCGGTATACCCAATTCGGCAAAAGCATCAAGGCATGCCTGCTGATCGAGGTCTATCAAAACCCCGCCAAAATCAAATACTATATTCTTTATACCTTTAAGACGAACCATACCGAAAGCTTTTGTTAACGAAGCTGTTACCTGAACAGTTGTGCAAATATACAAAGAATTCAGCTTCAGCTCTTGGCTATTTCGCAAAAAAGATGTAATATTGCACCCGATTTCGAGACAACCCTCGTATCGGGCCTATAGCTCAGTTGGTTAGTAGCACCTGACTCATAATCAGGGGGTCACAGGTTCAAGCCCTGTTGGGCCCACCCCAAGATTAGTAAGCACTTACGATGGAAATCGTAGGTGCTTTTTCTATTTATTAAGCTCAAGCCAAGTTTATACCCCTACCATTTTTTGTATAAAATCCTGTTCGTTTTCTAACTATAAAAAATAAATTATGGTAAATAAATACCATTTTTGTTTAATTTTGACGTATTAATACGACTATTAGCGTATTACTTCATAAACCTTTGAGTTTCTATTTTGATAGAATAGATACACGATTAACACAAATAATAATACTTTCTAAGACCATGAAAAAAATTTATTTATTTCTAATTGCACTACTTTATGGTGTAATGCTCCTTCAGGCAGCCCCTACCATGGGGCTTGTTTTTTCAGGTGCATCCACCAGCTTCATCGACGTTGGAACGACGGCTACTGCTCCTGCCGAGTTTACTATTGAAGCCTGGGTGTATTATCAAAGTTTTCCGAGTGGTGAAAGCGCTTATCTTCTAAGCACAGAAGTTCAGGCTGCTGCAGGCTCACAAGGCTTTGCGTTGAGGGCAAACGGAAATAAATTACAATTGGCGGTAGGTACCAATACTGCCTGGGTAAAAGTAACCGGCTCTACCTCTCTTTCATTAAATACATGGTACCATGTTGCGGCTACCTGTTCAGGTACAGAAATCAAGTTGTACGTGAATGGGGTGCTAGATGGAACCGCTTCAACAGCAGTTGTGATACCTTCAACTACAAATTTACGTATTGGAGATAGTCCTTCCTGGTCCGGCAGGCTCTTTAATGGTATGATGGCCGATCTTCGTTTTTGGAATGTCGTTCGCTCAGCTGCTGAAATATCGGCCAATATGAACTCATCACTTTCAGGGACAGAAACAGGAATTCTCGCCAACTGGAAAATGGATGAAGGGACAGGAACTACAGTCGCCGATGTAAAAGCAACGTATCCAATTACCAGACCAACCGATGTAAATTGGTATTCTCTTGTTACAGGAATATCGATCTCAGGAGCAACTAATTATATTTCTGAACTGGCAGGAACCACACAAATCACAGCAACGATTATACCTTCAAATGCAAGTCAATCATTAAACTGGAGTGTAAGCGATCCTACCATTGCAACAATAAGTTCAACAGGTTTACTTACAGCAAAAAATAACGGAACGGTAACCCTAACTGCTACCAGCAATGACGGTTCAAACATAAGCAGTAATAGTATTCAGATACAGATTAGCAACCAACCTACGATTGCTCCGGCCAAACAAATATTGGTTGATTTTGGACCTGCAACACAGGCAACTTTAAGCAAGCTTACAGTAAGCCCGGACGCAAATAGTAATTACTGGAATAATTTTGTAAATAATACGGCTAGTTCAGCTGCGGTCGCACTGATTGACAAAACAAATACAGCTACAGGAATATCGATCAAAACATTAGTCGATTTTTCTGTAAATGCTACTCCCGGAGCACCTGGCTTAGAACCTACGAACGCTTCGGCATTGGGCGATTTATCTATACCTTCTGCAACCTTGGATTATTTCTTTACTACCACTACGACTCCAAGTTTGAAATTCACTGGTTTAAGCGCAAATAAAGCATATAAGTTCTCCGTTTTTGGCTGTCGTATATCTTCAACTGACACTAGGGTTTCTAAATATACTTTCACTGGAGCTGCAACAACAGTTGGAACACTTCAAACTTCAGGCTTAAACCTGGGAGGTGTTGGTGTTCATGCGAATAATAGCAGCTTGTATATTACTCCAGCAATTTCAGCAGATGCAAATGGAGAAATTAAACTGGAATTGTACAGTCAGACTGGTGGCTTTGCTTATATCAATGCCCTAAAAATCGAGGAATTTTCGACGGAAAAAATGAACGTTACAGGAATTACTGTAACCGGAGAGGATATTACTATTACGGGTGCTTCATCGCAAATGAAAGCCGAGATCAGTCCTGTAAATGCTACTATTCCATCTGTTACCTGGACAGTCAGCGATCCAACAAAAGCAACTATTGATGTAAACGGACTTCTTCGTCCCTTAAAAGACGGAATTATTACTGTAACTGCAACAACCAAAGAAGCGGGGTCAACGATAAGCGGAAGTAAACAAATTACGATAAGCAACCAGCATTTGTCACTTTATTTCTCAGGTTCTGCAACCGAAAATGGCAATACTATTTCCACCGCCATACCAATGTACCTGTTGACTGATTTACAAGGGAACTCCAATGGCGTTTTTGAATTATATACAAACCTTAATTCTACAGGCACCTTTAATTTCTATACATCGCAAAGTGGCAATGCAACAGTGTATGGTGCTGGAGTAAGCACTGGTACCATTTTATCTGCCGGTCCAGCAATTGACCCTACAGTAGAAGGACCTGTATTGATTACTGTTGACATGACAGCTAAAACATACACCATTTTACCTATTACTAAAATGGGGGTTATCGGGGCCAATGGTGAAGTCGCTCTGAATTATAAAGGAAAGGGCGTTTGGTCAAGCAATGTCAATATGGCAGACGTACTTACTGATGCGAATAAAAACTTCAGCTTTAGAGCGAATTCTAGTTCAACATACGCAATCAAACGCATCAAAGGGACAAGCACCAATGAGGTGAAAATGGAATCGCAAGCAATAGCCTCCAATATTGCCGTTGAAGAAATTGGATTGATTGATAAAGGTTACTACACCATTAACCTTGACATGAATCAATACAACTATTCAGTTGTAGATAGTATGAAAATAACCATTATGGGTTCATCGGTACCTACTGGTGCCGGAGCCACTAATAATCATGGTTATATTTATCTTTATGATCAGCTGCTGGATCAACGTTATACACAGAGTAATGGAGCTAACTGGAATTTAGTGAATATGTCTATTGGTGGAAACTCTACGATAGATGTAACTGGTCGTGTAGACAGAGACCTTTACCCACAATATGGGAGATATGTTGTTTTTGCGCTCTCTTTAGGTAATGAAGGTATTCATGGAAGTACCAATCAACAAGGTATTTTTGATCAATGGAAAAATAATATGCTAAGCTTAATAGCTGCGGCTCGTGCCAAAGGACTGGTGCCTATTGTAACTAATAACTATACACGAAGCGATTTTAATGCATCAGACTATAGTTATATAAAAAAGATAGACCTATTGATACATGAATGGGATGTTCCAAGTGTCAATTTATTGGGAGCAATTGATGATGGTGCAGGCCGTTGGGCTACTGGTTACAGATACGATGATGCGCACCCGAATGACGCCGGTCATGCAGAGTTTTCTTATGCTATGGTTCCTTCGTTATTTGACGCATTAAGAGCTGGCAAACAGCTTCCTGTAAAGGCAAGTGATAATTCAATGACTTTTAATAATGAGTCTAGCATTGATCAACTGGTATATACTCCTGACAATATAATTCATTCATTCACTGTTTCATTTGATATTAAAACAACAGCAAATGGAACAATTGCATCGTTCAAACAAGGACAAACATTCGGAATATTGAAAATTGATGCTGCAACAGGAGCAATTGTGTATCAATCGCCAAAAACAGGTGAAGCCCAGATAAAAGGCATTTCGGTGGTGAATGATGGTCAGTGGCACAAAATAACTTTAACACATTTTTATGCCAGAGGTGAAACGGATTTGTACAGTGATAATACATTGGCAGGCAAGTTGACAGAGAAACTGGTACCTACTGAATTTTACCTCAATGACTGGAACAGTCCAGCCTCAATAAGCTTTAGAGATTTATTCTTCTATCGGGCAGGTATGAATAAAGAGGAAGTCGCTGGCATGAATGCAGGTAAAATGTTGAAATCCAGTTTGGAATTATATGCTCCACTTAATGGGCTTGCAACAACAAGCGAAGACCAATTAATGAACATGGCTCAAAGTACAACAACACTTACAAAAGTGCATGTATCAACAAGCGGTACAAAAGTTCCAACTCAATTTTCGAATGTAAAAGTGTATCCAAATCCGGCCGTAGATAAATTGACGATTAATGGATTAGATCAAGATAGTCAATATGAATGTGAAGTTTATGGACCTGACGGGCGAATTTCCTTGCAACAGAATATTTATTCCGGCGATGTTCTGAATGTTGATTCACTTGCGAAATCTTATTACGTTATGGTGTTGAAGGATAAAAAATCGACAGAGCAAATCACACTAAGTTTTATAAAATACTAATAACAGACCTTTTTCAGGCTAAATTATTAACAGGACAGAGTTTAATCAGAAAACCTTTAAGGGGCTGATTAAACTTTGTTTTTTCGATACATAGTGGAATAAAACTACATGTTTTAGTTTTTTAACTATATTTTTTAGTTTGATAACTATATTTTTTAGTTTATTTGTGCAACTAAATTTTTGCACTATGAAATCACTTACAGCAAAAGAAGAAGAATTGATGGGATTTTTCTGGGAAAAAGGCCCTCTTTTCGTGAAACAAATCCTGGACTTTTACGAGGATCCAAAACCTCATTTCAATACACTTTCTACCATTGTACGTGGTTTGGAAGAAAAATGTTTTCTCACACATACTACATACGGTAATACCTATCAATATTTTGCACAGGTCAGTGAAGAAGATTTCCGAAAAACGACGCTCAATAATGTCATCAAGAAATATTTCGACAATTCCTACCTGGGCGCTGTTTCTTCGTTGGTAAAAGAAGAATCAATTTCCGTGAACGATTTAAAACAACTCATAGCGGAGGTGGAAAAAGCTCACCAAAATCAGGCGAAAAAAATAGTTTAAAGGATTTTAAAAATCTAAATCATGGGAACATTCGTTGTATATATAATCAAATCGGCTGTGTGCCTGATCATTTTTTATTTGTTTTATAAACTGTTGCTTAGCAAAGACACTTTTCACCGATTTAATAGAATTGCCTTACTGAGTCTTTTATTATTATCTTTCGTTGTGCCCTTTGGAGCTATCAGTCTTCACTCTTCATCAGAAATGGGGCAAAAAATGGCTGTAATGGAAGATTTTGTGGTACAAACCGCTCCATTAAATGTAGCCCCAACAACTGTTGTGTCCACGCCAGCTGAATCATCTCAACTCTGGGTAATGATACTAATACTGATTTATCTGGCAGGAATTGTTTTCCTATTCTCCCGTCAATTGTGGTCCCTGTTCAGAATGTTCAAGCTCATGAAAAATAGCCGTGAGGAAAAAAGAATGGAGAATGCCACCCTTCTAGTGCACAGCAAGGAAATTGCTCCCTTTAGCTGGATGAAATACATCATCATCTCTGAAAAAGATCTGGAAGAAAATGGAAAAGAAATACTTACACACGAATTGGCACATATTCAAAAAAGACATTCCTGGGATTTGATCGTGGCAGATATCTGTATTTTTTCTCAATGGTTTAATCCTGCTGCCTGGTTACTTAAGCAGGAATTACAAAGTATCCACGAGTTCGAGGCGGACGACATGGTACTCAAACAAGGCATCGATGCAAAACAATATCAACTATTAATTATTAAAAAAGCTGTTGGCAAAAGGCTCTACTCAATGGCCAACAGCTTCAATCACAGTTCACTTAAAAAACGTATCACTATGATGTTAAAAGAAAAGTCAAATCCCTGGGCGCGTTTGAAGTATTTGTATGTACTTCCGCTGGCATGTATTTCCATTCTTGCTTTTGCCCGACCCGAAGTCTCCAGTGCGATTTCGCATGAAATTCAATCTGTGAACAAAATTAATGAGATCTCCGGAAAAAACAATTCGGAGGTGGTTAAAAAATCAGAAAATCAAGAACAAGTCATAAACTCTTATCTTGTCAAAGGGAAAGTGATTAGTTCAGTAAGCAAGGAGCCTTTGTCTTCGGTTGGTGTAATGTTAGTGGACGCATCCGGCCGAAGCGTTGATAGACATGCCACCATCACTAAAGAGGATGGTACTTTCGAAATTGATGCTAAAAACGCTAAAAACAAACTTGTTTTCTCACATGTTGGTTTCAAAACGACTGAAAGTTCCTTCAATGAAAATATGACCATTCAAATGGATGAAGCAAACTTACTCGTTGATGAAACAGTTGTTATTGGATACGCTCCTTCAAAAGACAAGCAGGTAGCAAAGAATCCAAGTCAGGACAAAAATAATGAAGGCGTACTCGTGGAACAAATGCCTGAATATCCTGGAGGAAGTAAGGCTTTGATGGAGTATATCAGTAAATCGGTTAGGTATCCCACTAGTGCAATGGCTAAAGGAATTGAGGGTCGTGTAATCTGTTCCTGTATTGTGAATGAAGAAGGAAGAGTGACTGATGTCAAAGTGGTGGCATCTGTGGATCCGGATCTGGATAAAGAAGCTATACGTGTCATTGAAAACATGCCGGACTGGATTCCCGGTAAACAGAACGGCAAAGGGACTCCTGTGAGGTTTACAATCCCGATTCTGTTCAAGACAATTAAAGAGTGAGAATCAGCATTTTTTCATCCCAAAGATTAGTAAGCACTTACGATGAATTTCGTAGGTGCTTTTCTTCTATCATCTATTCAATATGTCAATATATTTTACATACAACTGTATAAAATATTGACATTAACGTTTGCAGCATTTGTAGTATATTATGACTGTGTGTATTTTAAAAACATGGCACGTTGTTTGATATTTAACTTGCTTTATTAGCACTCTACTAAACAAAAAAGGATATGCTTTATTTGAAAACCTTCTTTCGCAGCCTAAGTAGAAACCGCATCCACACAACGGTCACACTTATCGGGTTTTCATTGAGTTTGGCCGTAGTTATTCTATTGTCAGCATATATCAAGTCCGAAGAAAGTATTAATCGGCATTATCCAAACGTAGAGAGGACCTACCTCATGATTAAAAATGATCAATCTGCATTCATGCCAGAGAGTATTCTGGAGAAATTAAGAAAAGAGTCTCCAGGTATTGAAGATGCTACAATGTGGACTGGGAATACAGCTGAATTTGGTGATAAATATATAAAAGGAACCTATTTATCAATTGATGAATCATTCCTAAACATTTTTTCAGTAAAACTACTGAAAGGAAATATGGAAGGAATCAAACTAAAAGATCATGTATTTATCACAACCGATTTTGCAAAAAAAATAGTTGGAGATAAGGATCCTATTGGTGAAAAAATAAACTGGAATACTAGTACGTTGACTATAGTTGGCCTCATCGAGTCATGTGGAAAAAAATCAGGATTTCTATACGATATCCGACGAGTTAACGGGGCATCTATGACTGATATCATGTTCATGTTGAATAAAAAATTCCTGATGCCAGTCTTTATTGCCTTTATCCTTGCCTGTCCCATTGCGTATCTCATACTGATTCAATGGCTGGAAAATTTCTCTTATAAAGCCGAAATGAGTTGGTGGATTTTTGCACTAGCAGGGCTAATTACTATGGTTATATCTTTGCTCACTATTAGCTGGCAAAGTTTGAAAGCAGCCATGAATAATCCAATTGAATCCTTTAAATAGAAACAAATCAGGGCCCAACCGGACCCTGATTTATGATTATTCACTTATACAACCTCAAATATTTCTCGGTACAATGCTTCTCAGGAAGTTTCCAATTCTTATCTACTGGCCAACGTTGTATCAGCGTATCCTTATTAAATTCCACAAATAACCTGACATCACCACCTTCCAGATAGGCTTTTTGAAAATGGTAAATCAGTTTCTCAGTATAATAGCTACCATCCAACATATAATCTCCTGCGCCATAAGCATTATCTGAAATACCATCCTTTACAAACTGACCCACAAAAGTGAAATTAAACTTTGTCCAGGTTTTAATTTGACTACCCTTGATTTGGGCAGGAAAGGTACTGCCGTCAGAAGCTTGCCAATCGCCATAAATCAATTGCCATGTGCCTTCAAGTGGAAAAGCTGATTCTTTTTTAGTACAACTTACCATAAACAGTGCAAGAATCAAACCAGAAAAAATCAATTTACATGTTTTCATACCGATTATATTTAAGTAGATCCTAAGATATTTCCAGGTTGTTACTAGTTAACAACCCATATTCAAAAATGTTTTATGGATATTTAAAATCGTTCAAATAAATTTAGTAGGATTTTTAATAGAAATGTAGTTCTATTCCATAAATAGTTATACTTTTGTAACCATTTTAAAAACGAACTAATTTATGAACGAAAACGAAGTAATCTCCATAGACAAGATCATTGAGAATTTGTATTACATACATCCGTTGGTTACCATTAGTTTGACACGCGCCATCCGGTCATCAACAAGCCTCAATCTGGGGCATTTATACATCATGGGCCTTCTCAAGCGCAATGAAAAGATGTCTATGTCTGAAATCGGATGCAAATTAAAAATGCCAAAGCCCCATGTTACAGCTAAAATCGATAAGCTTATTTCTGAAAATCTGGTGGAAAGGCTCTACGATCCAAATGACAGAAGGGTTATCAACATTAAACTGACTGAGCAAGGGAAAGAGGACTTTCAAAAAATGAAGAATACAATAAGTCAGGAAATGCGACAACGAATTGTAACACTCGATCAGCAAAAAATGAAAGCGATGTTGGAATCTACTCAACAGTTGCGTGATATTTTAACCGAAATAATGAAGGACGCCCCTTCAGAAAAACATTCCTGCGAAATATAACAATCTCAAAATAGAGTATTTAATCAATTATAGGTATGACTAAGAAGAAAAAAGATTTGAAAATTTATATTCCACTGGTAATTGTCATATTGGCTGTTATCACAGCTGGCATTTTCTGGTATGTGGATTACATGAGTTACATAAAAACGGATGACGCATTGGTTACTTCCGACGTGGTCACAGTGAGTCCGAAAATCATGGGACGAATCAGCAAAGTATATGTCGAGGAAGGAGATTCCGTGGTTCAAGGACAACTTCTGGCTGAACTGGACAGTAGCGATTTGCAGGCTCAGAAACAACAGGTCTTCGCAGCCAAGCTTCAGACTCAGGCCGGTAAAGTACAGGCAGAAGCAAAATACGAGTACGATGTTAAAAACATAGAAGTGCTGAAAATCAGCGTTGAACGTGCAAAAGAAGATTTTAATCGTGCCAAGACTCAATTTTCTGGTGGCGTGTTAACCGAAGAGCAATACGACCATATAAAGAAAGCAATGGAAACAGCGCAGGCTCAATATGTTGCTGCACAAGCTCAAACGGTGGTTTCAAAGACTCAGATTGAGAGTGCCGAGACTTCGGTTGCTACTTCACAGGCACAAATTGATGTGATTAATACACAGTTGAAAAATACCCGTTTGTATGCTCCGGTAAATGGCGTTGTAGCCAAACGCTGGTTGCTTTCTGGCGATATAGCCAATCCGGGACAATCCATTTACACCATAAACAACAATTCGAAGTTTTGGGTACTGGTGTATCTGGAAGAAACCAGACTGGGGAAATTAAAAATTGGACAGAACGCTAAAATCATGATCGATATGTATCCGGGCATCACTTTCACCGGTAAAATCTTTTTAATTGGTTCCACTACCGCTTCCCAATTTTCACTGATTCCTGCCAGCAATGCTTCCGGTAATTTTACAAAAGTAACTCAGCGGATACCTTTGAAAATATCTATTGATGGTACTGATAAAGGGGGACAATTAACTTCTTTCCGTATGACGACCGGAATGTCTGCTGTAGTAAAAATCATTAAATAACGGATGAGAGACGTTTCATTAATGCACAGACTTCGACGTAAATTTCGAAGCCGTGATTCGCTTTACCACCCCAAAAATCCATTGTATAAATGGTTTGTGCTTGGTAATGTGATGTTGGGCACTTTTATGGCTGTACTGGATAGTACCATCGTAAACGTAAGCCTCCCAAAAATCATGTCGTCATTTGGAGTTGGTTTATCGACCATTCAGTGGGTGATTACAGCGTATATGCTTTCCATGGCGGCCATGTTACCAACTTCTGGCTGGTTGGCCGATAAGTTCGGGTATAAGAAAGTCTATTTCTGGGGATTATTTCTTTTTACGATTGGTTCGTTGCTTTGCGGTTTATCGAACGATGAAACCAGTTTGATTGTTTCACGAGTCATACAGGGATTGGGAGCCGGAATGATCCAGCCACTGGGTATGGCCATTATTACCCGTGAATTTCCCCTGCGTCAACGTGGGTTGGCCTTGGGATTCTGGGCCATTGCAGCAGCAGCTTCGGTGTCCTTTGGTCCGATGATTGGCGGTTATTTGGTCGATAACTTCAGCTGGCAATTAATTTTTGACGTAAATGTACCGGTAGGCATCGTTGCACTTGTATTAACCGTTATCATTCAACGAGAATTTATCCATCCGAATGTCCGGAAGTTTGATTATGTCGGATTTATATCAGTCATCCTCTTTCTGCCATTGTTGCTTTATGCCCTGTCAGAAGGAAATGCAGCAACCAATTCGGCCGGTTGGTCCGCTCCATACATTCTGCTTTGTTTCGCTATTTCAGCGATTGCTCTGACGGTGTTTCTGATACAGGAATTCAATACAGAATACCCCTTGCTTGACTTGCGTTTGCTGAAAGACCGCAATTTTGGATTGTCAAATGTCATTCTGTTTGTTTTTGGGATGGGAATGTTTGGCAGTACTTTTCTGCTTCCGCTCTATCTGCAAAATTCAATGGGTTACACGGCATTGCAGTCTGGTGCTGTCTTTTTACCTGTGGGAATCATACAGGGTTTCATGTCACCCATTGCCGGCCGATTTTCAGATAAAGTCAACGCAAAAATTCCATTGTTTATTGGAATCAGCTTATTGATTTTCAGTTTTTATCTGAATTCCAATTTATCGTTTATGACCGAGCATTCATTTGTGATGACAACCTTATATCTTCGTGGATTTGGAATGGGAATGATTTTTACACCAATCAGTTCGATGTCACTGACCACTATACCCCGTGATAAAATGGCTCAGGCTTCGGGAATCAGCAATACTATAAGACAGATTGGCGGTAGTTTGGGCGTGGCTTTATTATCAACGGTGCTCACTGAGCGTGTCAATTTTCATGCGCAGGTCTTTGGAGGCGCTATCCAGTCCAGTTCACAGATTTTTCAGACTACGTCTCGCAATCTGGCTACCTATATACAACATAATGCGGGTTCATCTCTTGCTACTGCCACAAAACAAAGTCAAAGCATTATCATGTCACACGTCAGTTCACAATCTTTTATTCAAGGAATTAACGATGACTTTCTGCTTGCCGCCTTTATAACTTCCATCAGCTTTATTCCAATTATACTGATGCATTCCAAAAAGAAAATGGCTCAAAAAGCGTCCATTCAAACTCTTGTAAAATGAAACATCTACGATCTAGAATTATACTCTTGCTTTTGGCTCCCATTGCTCTGGTGCAAGGACAGAACTCAACGAGCGACTCGTTGACACTTTCGGGGTTACTAAATACGGTTATTACAAATTATCCCGCACTTAAGATTGCGGAAAAAGAGTTAGTATCAGCCGATGCAAAAATTGGTCTTACTAAAACGGCTTATTTGCCGGATGTCAATTTCTCAACGTCCTACAATCGAATCGGGCCGGTAAGCAGTATTACTTTGGGAGTAAAAGAAATAAAGCTTTATCCGGAGGATATGTACAATGCAGCCATCTCCATAAACCAAAACATCTATGATTTTGGCAAAACAGCCAGAAACCTGGAATTGGACGAAAAGAGCAAGGATCTGGTAAAACTAACTGTTGACCAGACCAAACAAAAAGTATCGATGGCTGTGATGGGTTATTTCTATACCATCAGCTTTTTACAGGAAGCTATTCAAATTAAAGACGATCAGTTGAATACATTGAACGAGCACTTGCAGTTTGTGCAGAAAAAAGCAGCGACCGGATCGGCTACCCAATTTGATATCATGACGACCAAAGTTCGGATGTCGGTCATCGAAAATCAAAAAACCGATTTACAAACAGCATTGCAAATACAAAGCAGCCAGTTGAATTCGTATATGGGAAAACCACAGGATAGCCCGGTTTTGATAAAGAAAGAGATCCAGGTTCAACAAAGGATACCTTCTTACGATACGTTGTGTAATGTTGCATTGGCAAACCGAAGTGAGCTAAAAATGGCTTTTCAGAAAGAAGCAATGACCAAATCGAGACTGAATGTGATTAAAGCACAAAACAATCCGTCCTTGAGTTTCTTAGCAAATGGCGGTTTCAAAAACGGCTATTTGAATACGGCACTCGAAGATGTCGGTAAACTAAATTTCACAGTTGGCGTGGGATTAAAAGTCCCCCTTTTTGACGCCAACCGTTCGAAATACACGAAAATCCAGACAAATGCCAATTTTGAAGAAAATCAACAAGAAACGGAGTTGATGCGGAGAAGCATATCAAACGAAGTGATTGAAAGTCGGGCCAATGCCGAGGCTTCACTGAAAAAGGTAAAACAGTCTGAACTGCAGTTACAGCAGGCATTACAGGCATACAATCTGGCAGAAGTGAGCTACAAAGCGGGTGTTGTCACCAATCTGGATTTACTGGATAGTTATACTGCTGTTTCCGAAAGCAAATTGCTTTTATTCAAAACAAAAATAGATTATACTGTCAACTTACAAAGACTGAAGATTGCTATTGGTGAACAGATTTATTGAAGAAAATCTCAATAATTCGTTTAAAACCGATATGGTTTAATCCGGCTATTGGGTTACAGATTCTTCAGTATCCAATTGTACAACACTTCCATCACTTTATCGCGATTGGTTTCGTTCAGTATTTCATGCCTGCAACCGGGAAAAAAATGGAGTTCAAGGTTCTTGAAGCCTTGCTGTCTGTATGTTTCATATACAGCTTTCACTCCTTTGCTAAAATCGCCGACGGGATCTTCTTCGCCGGATAAAAAGATTACCGGTCTGTCTGTCGAAATCTGACGGACAGACTTTTTGGTCTTTAAGAATAGTAATGCTTTAAAAAAACTGCGATAAAACCCAGTTGGGAAAATATTTCCACACAATGGATCCTGAACATATTTATCAACTTCATTTTCATCTCGGGAGAGCCAATCGAATGCGGTACGGTTTGGCTCAAATTTTCGATTGTAGCCGCCAAAAGCAAGGTTATCAAGAAATTTCGCAGGACTTTTAGTCCCGAAAATGAGACATTGAAGGGTTGCAACCAAGAGTCCTCCCAATAATTCAACGTACGTTGGGTTGCCGGTTCCGGAGAGTATCACACCATCCACGGCTTTGTCGTATTTAGCCAAATAATGTCTGGATATGAAAGAACCCATACTGTGACCGAACAGAAAAACAGGAGTGTCGGGATAATCCTTCCGGATTTTTTCTGTTATTTCCTTTTCATTTTCGACCATGCTGCTGAAACCATCCGGTAACACACCCCAGGATTTTCCGTCCTGAACAGTCAGGCCATGACCTTGATGATCGTCGGCGTAAACAGCGATACCTCGATCCGCCAGAAATTGCGCCAACCTTTGGTATCGGGCAGCATGTTCTGCCATACCGTGAACAACCTGGACTACAGCAATCGGTTTGCAATCCGGAATCCATTGGTACAAAAACAAAGCGGTTCCATTATGGTCGGTAAAGAGGCTTTTTATTAATTTCATTAAAATCTGATTTTGTGGAAAAGAGTACCGGAATAAATTGGAATCGGCTACCAGAGTTTTGGCATCTTTAAACCAAATATAGTCAATATTTTTCCACAGCGCCCATTTTACCAGCGAAAAGAATGACGCCAGTTCCTTTTTCCCGAATCAGGAAAATAAATGGTTTATTTGCAAAAAAGATTGGATAATCAGGCATCGAAGTTGTTTCAAATTCAACCACCGTCACTGCGGCTGCTTCCGTACCCTCTTCTGTTACCTCTACATACGTTTTATGGATGATGGATGAAATGAAAAGGACCTCATCGCAGATCTTTGAGAAGTCGGCGGTCTCTTCAAAAGCCTTCTTCATACCCATCGCTTTAAGTGGTGTTGACAGTTCATAGTTGCATTCTACCTTGAATCTTGGAATGGACACTTCCACCTTTTGCTGTTTAAGATTACTGAGTGTAGTATTTAAGTGTTCAGTGCTTAGATTATCAAGTACATCACCGGTCGTTTTTCCGGTGCAAGGTAAAATGACGGTCATACTGAAAGCGCCGTTGCCATAGGGCAAATCCAGATACTCGGCGTCCGTATCACGGAAATAAGCAAAGGTATCTGTCCTGTTCATCATATTAACCTCAGTCAACTTTCCGAGCTCGTCTATAAAGTTTGTCTGATAGGTTTGTTTTTTATCAAATTGATACGTCCATTGACCCTTAAAGTAGACTGCATTAATCAGGTACATCATCGCCAGATCCGGCATCTGTCTGATAACATCTTTTATCAGGTTGTTTGTCTTTAGAGCACACCAGTTATTGATGGTATCTACTGTCCCTGTTGCGGAAAAATCAAGACTTCTGATTTCTGCCTTAAAAAAATCGGCATTGATATCCAAAAACGGTTGTTTAATTTGAAATCCATTTCTGTACCATATGGAGTTAGCTATTTTAAGCGTAGTGTTGGAGTCAGCTGTTGGTAGAGAATCAAGCATGATTCTGTAGTATTCGTTGATTTTATCAGCGGACAATCCACTCATCCGGAGGGCTGTCTCCATCTCAGTCCTTGTAGTACCATCGGCACCATTCCGCGCCATGCCTAAAGCGATACTTACACTTAAAGGTGAAATGAATACATTGCTTTCATTTGCCACTTCAATTGTATTCCTGAGCATATCCAAAGCAAACTCATTGTCCTGAGCAACACGTTTTTGAAGTTCTGCGCTCAGAAGTATCGGACCTGTGCCATCATTTCCAGTTTTAACATCATCTATTACTGTACATCCAAAGGTAAAGATTGATGATATAGCAAAAACAAATAAAATCTTTTTCATACCTTTAAGGACTAATGATATTCATACCAAAGATGCTTTTAGTTAAACATCTGCTACAACGAATACGATTTGACTTATTATTAACAAGTGAAACCTGCAACGTGTTCAAATCAAGTGAACAAAACCTCTCTTTTTTTGTTTTACACATCCAAGTCTGCACTTAATATTAATTATATATGATGATAAAAATATTTTGCATGTTATGTATGGTTGGTACGGTGGCTATCATCTCTGCACAGGAAGAAACAGGTGTTGGTATCATTTTTGCGGAACAGGAATCCATTAAAGCGATTCCTGTTTCGCACTGGTCTTTTGGCCTCAAAACCGGAATGTCAAAATTCATGATACCTCCGGATGCACCGAATGAATCTGACCGGTTAAAATGGATGTTTGGTGGTGTACTTGATTATACAGTCAGTCCTTTTATCGGAATCGGAATTGAATACGATAACAACGATTATTCACGGCCATATACCTATGCTGGTCATACCGGTAATTTCAAGGGTGGAACAAATGATTTCTTACTCAATGGTTCTCTAAACATCAGTAACGCCCTCGCTCCATTCCGTAGTGGATCCTGGAAAAACCTGAACATCTATGGCGACTTTGGTAAAGGTGTTTCTATCTATCATTATTATAAATACTATATGATAAATGGAGTTATAACAGACGTAGGCGGAGATCGGGTAAACAAAACAGCTAGAATGGGCAAGTTGGGTCTGAATGCAGAATTTACCTTAAGTGAATCCATCAATTTGAGTTTAGCCGGGCAATACAATCAGTATTACTCAAGGAATATGAGTGGAGCTACTGCTCTCAGAAACTGTGATGCAATGATTTTTACCCTGGGGCTTCGGTATAAACTGGGGGCAAGGGATTCAAAACACGCACGAAACATCAATTTATGCGAATATGCACCAAAACCTGTTCCAACCATCGTTAATAAGAACTATGTAAAAGGTGAAACCCAGGAAACGTTGAACCACCTGAGGACCATTCAGAATGAAAATGCTACGATGAAACAAAAAGTTCAAAAACTGGAACAAGAGGCAAAAGATGCAGAAAAAGCTGCCATTCAGAAAAAATTGATCACAGAAAATTTATCACTTCAACAGAAATTAAAAAAAATGGAGGAAGATCTGAAAGAATTATCCACCAAAAAAGAAGGGGTTGTCAATATGTCTCTGGAAAATATTGAATTTAAAACCGGCTCCAACGTTTTGACAGGCTCATCCAGTGTTATACTCGAACAGGTTGCTAATATTCTGAACAACAATACGGTATGGACCAAACTTACTGTTGCCGGACATACCGACAATGTAGGCTCAGAAACATCCAATCTGAAGTTGTCTCAGGCACGAGCACTTTCTGTTAAGAAGTACTTGGTTTCGAAAGGAGTGCCTACTTCTAAAATCGTTACTACAGGTTGGGGAGAGACCGATCCTATTGCAACGAATGATACGCCCGAAGGTCGTCAGAAAAATCGCCGCGTAGAATTCGAAATTAAATAAGAGGACATATATTATGAAGAAATTAGTATGCATATTGTGTATAGTAGGGGCGGTATCTATGGTCTCAGCACAAGAACAATTATTGAAAGTTGATACAATCGCACCGGAACAGGAAACATGTATTGCTGTTCCGGTCGCTCATTGGTCATTTGGCATCAGGCCCGGTGTCTCAAAATTCATGATACCACCAGAAGCACCAAAAGAATCTGACCGGTTAAACCTAATGGTTGGAACAACGTTTGAATATACCATCAATCCACTAATTGGATTTGGATTTGAATACGATTTCAACGATTATTCAAGGCCATACACTTATGCTGGCCATACTGGCAGTTTAAAGGGTGGCACTGACGATGTAATGCTCTATGCGTCTGCTAACCTGAGTAATGCCTTTGCTCCTCTTCGTACCGGTTTCTGGCAAAACATGAACATTTACGGAGAAATTGGTGGGGGTGCTGCATTCTATCATTATTATAAATTTTATAGAATAGATGGAGACATTACTGACGAAGCTGTAGATAAAGTAAGCAAAGCCACAAGAATGGGAAAACTCGGGCTGAATGCTGAATACACGTTAAATCAATGGTTCAGTCTAGGTTTAGGAGCACAATTCAATCAGTATTATTCCAGGAATATGAGTGGTGCCACAGCCATCCGAAGTTGCGAAGCCTGGATTTGGACAATGGGGTTGCGGTTTAAATTTGGAACCGGAAAAGCCATACATGCACGTAACATTAATTTATACAAATACTCCCCGGAAGCTACTCCAATTATCATTAATGAAACCTACCTGAAAGGCGACACCGATGAATTACTGAACCAAGTAAATGCTGCTGAAAAAGAAAATGCGGCAACAAAAAAGCAGTTAAAAAAATTGGAATTAAATGTCAAATAGACTTTTATCAAACACCGGATATCATTCATGAAATATCCGGTTTCAGTTTCTACTTTTTGGTAAGCATCACCCTGTCAAATTTAAATTGCTGTCTTTTATCCGATTTAAAAACTAGATGAAGTGGTTCTTTTGTAACAGGAACCTCCACTTCTACGATAAACAGATCTTCTTTTTTAGCCGGACCTTTAACTTTTGTAGTTTTATCCTGAGCTATTTGCCCTACCGTCAGACCTTCCTGAACATCAGCGGAAACGAGATGTACAGACATGTTGTATTTGCCGGCAGGTATTTCCTGAATATCAACATTCAGGATTCCTTCTTTGCCATCAAAAACGGCCGAGCCATCCTTTATTTTCAGATCCTTTTCATAGGTCAGATGATTCATTAATCGGGAATAGAAGGTATAGGTAGCTGGAATGTACACTTTTGTCAATTCGTTCGTTGGCCTGATGATAGCTGTTATGGGCGAAGCGGCATAGTACATGGCTACTGAAAGGTATTCAACTTTCCTGTTGTTTTTGTCAGGGCCATGTTCAATGCTGTGATAAAAACTTTGATTGAAAGGAATTTTGTCAGAGATATAAAAACGATATCCTCCGGTTCTGCTCTGCGGAAGCGAATAATCCAGACAACCATGCAGCTGGGTCCCCAATCTCTCGACCCATCCATTTGGCTGTGCATACCAGCCACCATTGAAGTAGTCTTCAGAGCCCGTACCATGAAGGTTCATACTGCCATCTACGACAGTACTGTCATCCCCTTCAAAGAATTCGGTGAACTCAGAGAAAGTGGTGGCCTGACTTTGCAAAATGGTTCCAATATAATGTCCCTTTCCTTTTCCTTCCAGAAAAACATAAGGTTTACCCAACGACGGCTGTTCCTGTTTCCAAAAAGCATAGAACTTGCCTTCCGTTTCGGCATTGCGTTTTTGATCCGTATAATAGACACGGGCTGAAACGTTGACGGGTAGGTTGATTGCTTCTGATGAAGCGCGATAAACCAATTCAATTTTGGCTTTTTCATCAAATGGCATAGGTATGTAGCAATAGGCAATATTCTGATAATTGACCCCCATCAACAATCCTCTCATCGATTTCTCTCCAAAAGCAAATCCGAAAAAATCAGCAACAGGAACGTATACTGCAGGTACTGATTCATTGTCCCAAGTTATTTTCAGGTCAATTTGTTTGTAAAGACCTTCAAAAACGCTGGCAGGATCCAGTTCAACACCCAGAATCCGGCCTCCTTGATGAATATCGGCTATGGTGAAAGATTTGCCCGGTTCCAGTTTAAAAACCGACGATATCGTTTTCAAATCGTTGCCGTAAATACTTTTAGCTGACCTGTTTTCGTAATTCCATAATTCTTTGAGGTCATTCAGTTTGTCTTCGGCCTTCTCATCCAAAGTAGGATTGAAAGTTTTGACCTGATAACGGTCGTCATAGGTTCTATACTGTATTTGATGAAACATGATCCGTTTTCCCCGGAAAACAATTTTACATCCTTTTTCGTATGGAATGGGCAGATAACAATAATAGCCTCCCACTTTGTGACCGACTACCGGTGGGATAAATGGGTATTTTTTACCTGAAAACAGATCGTTGAATTTGATGGAAAAAGTAGGTTTTCTATTACCGTCAAAGTAAAAATCCAGGGTATCGTTGGTTGGTGTAGGTGTCCAGATTCGCTCAATGACCCCCTTCCCTTTTGCATCGAAAAGCACCAGATGGCCATCATCATCTTTATAAAGGTAGGAATAGGTCCCTTCAAAGCCATCGTTATTTCCGCCTGTCCTGTCGTATGATGATTCCTGTTTCACAACACTACCTTCCACATAGGCAGGCAGATCCTTTAAGTTATAAAGACGGTTCAGCTCCGTTGTAACATCAACATTCTGAGCCATCACATTATTAAACTGTGGACTCAGTATAAGCGAAATCAGAAGTAAGAAAAAAAATTTATTCATGTGGGTTATACTTTCTAAAAAGTTGGCAACAGACTATTTCTTAATGACTTTGGTAAACTTTTCGCCTACCCTGACCATATAGATACCAGTTGCAAAATCACTCATGTTTAATTCAACCATATTTCCTTCTGAACGAACCTCTGCAACGACCAAACCTTGAAGAGAGAGTACTTGAACCAAATCTCCGGACTGAATATTGGAAACAGTCAACACATCTTGAACAGGATTTGGATAAACACTGATTTGTGGAACGGATGATTTGGATAAGCCGGTTACAAATGGTTCACCCAGATATTGCATATCCAGAAAGTACAGACGAGCCTCCAGCCAGGAAGAAATATAGGTCAACTCTGTATTCATATTGGCAAATCCCCAGCGAGACATTTCCCGTTTATCCACACCACTTTTTTGAAAAAGAGCATTGTTTTTCTCAAAACGTTGCATAATCTTGTTCAAATCGAAATAAGTACCACGGAGTTCCTTGTAACGGGTTTTCAGCTTGTCATTAAAACCCCATACATTGGTTTCCATCAGACGTTTATACAATGTACTTTGTCTTGGGACATTATTACTGATAAAAGATTCAAAAGACTGACTGGGGCTCATTCTATTTCCGGCTGATCCATCCCAAAACCTTCCCCAGGAAGAATCCAAATCCCAAGGAGTTAAAATGATTTTTGGAGAAGCTGTCTGGTTGTAACAAGATACGAAAAAATTCTTGCCATGATTATCTGTCAATAGCAACAGTTCCATGAACAGATAATAATCCAGAAAAACAGGCATGTCGTAATAATCGGCCACTTTTGTTTCAAAAGTGTCAACAGGGGTATGATAGGTAACGACTTCGACAGCATCTGACAAGTTTGACCAGTTAAAAGGTTCCCCTTCTGCGACATCGGGGTATTTTACATCAAAACGATACCATGATTCAGCATTGTTCGTTGGTAAGGAGAGATTACCCCGTTTGGATGTTAGTCCAAACCAGGTGGCATCACTCCAGTCGTCGGCCTTCACCACTGAACCACGTTGAATCACAGGCGTTGTGGGTGTGGCTTCCACTAATTTCTTCACATTGAGTTGCTGTCTGTCAATTTTTTCTGTCATACAGTACAATCCATCGTAGGCATTGTTCAGGAACACTTCTACAAAATTTCCCCTGGTACCATTAATCATGTTTGGTTCTTGATCTGCATAATACGGACGTGCAGAAAAATCAAGCCAGAAATCTGTTGAGAGGCGGTTTTTCATACGGGCCGGGTCGTTATACATGGCATCGAGTACCCAGTTATTATCGTTGCGCAAACCAAAAAATGAACGATGAAGAGAAGTCGTAGCATCGGTATCCTTTAATTTGATACCATACGATTTCTTAGGTTGTTGAGCTGCGTAATAACCCCTGGTCCTCAATTCAGTGAGCATAATTTCTGAGGGCACAAAGTTATCCGGTTCAGTCACCACAATTCGCCCCGTAGTATATGATGCAGTTAATGTGTTATCGGAATAAATCTGGACAAGTGGCAAACAGGTAAAGATGATGGATCCGGAGCTAATAGTGGTTGTACCACTTTTTATATCCATTTTGAAAGTTTTTGTTCCTGTCACCTGGGCAAACTTGTAGACAGAGCCGCTCGTCACTAATGTATTGTTGATGTATAAGTGGTGATCAACATTTTTAGATTTATAGGAAATAGTCAGGTTTATATCCGATTCCAACAGACTTTCCGGAACAGAAAGATAATAATTCTTACTGTCCGTGTCAACAGCCGGGACCTTACCACCAAAGGTCAGTGTATCCAGGTATTCAGAAAAAGATCCTAATGTTGGAGCTGCCGTTGGTAAATCTAACGGTTTTGAATACGATAGACTACAAACCAAAAAAAGGGCAGATAGGAGTGTCATAAAATTCTTCATAATAAAAGCTTAGGTGGTGATCAGGCCGTCCAAATTAGTTATTTTTTTAGTACTTTAACGACCGTTCCACCAACTTTTACCATGTAAATGCCGGAAACGACGCGACTCAGGTCTATCTCCAGTTTTTCTCCGGTCGATCTCGCCTGACTGACAAGCAAACCTTGTGCAGAGAAAATCTGAACCAAATCACCGGTTTGAATTTGAGAAATCGTCAACACATCCTGGACAGGATTTGGATAAACGCTTATTTGCGGCGTACTAATTTCTTTGGTATCCACTTTGGTATAGGGTCCGCCTAAATATTGTTTATCAAGGAATGCCAGGCGACCTTGTAGCCAATTAGATATAAAAGTTAAATCAGAATTCATGGTCGCAAATGACCAACGGGCCATTTCCCGGTCACCGGCTCCACTTTTTTGAAAGAGAGCATTGTATTTCTGGAATCGTTCCATGATCAAATCGTGATCAAACCAGGTACCACGAAGTTCCCGGTAACGAGTCTTCAGTTTATCATTGAATCCCCAGACATTTGTTTCCAACAAGCGCTTATAAAGGGTACTCTGTCTGGGTACATTCCTGGATATAAAATCCTCCAATGTTTGATTTGGTCTCATCCTTTCACCTGAAGTACCATCCCAGAATCTGCCCCAGGAAGAATCTAGATCCCATGGAGATATATTCATTTTTGGCGAAACAGTTTGATCGTAAACAGATACAAACAAGTTTTTTCCGTGATTATCGGTCAGCAGCAACAAATCGAGTAATAAGTAATAATCCAGAAAAACCGGCATATCAAAATAGTTTTCCACCTGTGATTTAAAAACCTGAGGACTCGAAGCATAAGTGACTACATTGATCGCATCACACAGAGTCTGCCAGTTGAATGGCTCGCCATCCCCGACATCCGGATACTTCACATCAAAGCGACTCCATGACTCAGAATTGGGAGCTGGAGGCGTAAATGTATTATTCGGATCTAAATAACCAAAAAAAGTCTCTTCGCACCAATCATCAGCCTTTATAACTGAACCACGTTGTATAACCGGTGTGGTCGGAGTCGCATCTATAAATCTCTTGACTTGCAGTTGTTGTCTGTCCACTTTTTCAGTCATGCAATAAAGCCCGTTGTAGGAATCGTTCAAAAAGACCTCAACAAAACGACCTCTGGTTCCATTAACCATATTCGGTTCCTTATCTGCCCAATAGGGCCGCGTGGAAAAATCAAGCCAAAAATCGGTGGAGACACGGTTTTTCATTCGAGCAGAATCGTTGTACATGGCGTCTAGTACCCAGTTGTTATCGTTGCGCAGGCCAAAATAGGAACGAGCAAGGGGTGTAACACCGTCTGTATCTTTCAGTTTGATGGCATACGATTTCTTGATCTGTCTTCCGGCATAATAACCTCTGGTTTTAAATTCAGAAAGCGTCACTTCAGAGGGAGTGTAATTAGTTGGTTCTGTTACGACAATCCGCCCTAAATCGTACACGGTGCTTAATTCCGCATCCGAATAAATCTGGACAAAAGGAAGACAACTGAAATGGATGGTTCCGGATGAGATAATAGTGCTGGACTGACGAACCTGTATGTTATAGACTTTAGTGCCTGAAACATTCTTGAACGTGTAGTTTGCCCCACTGCTTACCTTTTCGCCGTCAATGTAAATTTCATGTGCAGCTACTTTGGGTTTATAATTAAGTTGCATAGTTACATTCGTGCCCATTTCACTTTCAAGTACAGATAAATAGAACTTAGCACCTGCCTTATCGACAGCAGGGACTTTTCCCGCAAATTTAAGGGAATCCATGTAGTTTGAAAACACACCCAACGTGGGGGCTGCTTTTGGCAAAGTAAACGTCGCAACATCTTCTACAGCATTGCCATCAATATTATAAAAAATGAATTTTTGAAGAGGTCCTCCATATTCATCCCATACAGCAAATGGATATACTTGTGCATTCGTTTTAGAATCAACCTGTAACGCACTTCTTCTCTCCCATGCCTTAACAGGATTTACGACAGAACGAACAATATAATAACATAAATTGCCCTCTTGAGCCAATTCAAGTGTAAAATAAGTCGAGTTGTCTGCCTGTAAACTATCAACCAAATCCAGCGACCATCGATCTTTTAGATCTACAAGAGAAATATGTTTGATGTATTTTTTGGAAGTGGCATTTTGAAAGGAATAAAGACCATCCATTTCTTCCTTGATGATCCAGTAAGCAGAATCCGGAGCGGTATCACCATCAAAATCCGGGTTATAGGTCAACTTGTATTCGCCGGCTCCGGGTAAGACTCCACCCAGAACATTATCAAACTGACATGCGATAATATATTTACTGCTTTTAAAAACAGGTTTAGAAAAAGAAAAACTGCATACTAAAAGGAATATAGTAAGAATAAGGAGGGTTTTTTTCATGTAATTTGAGGGCCAGAACAATTCGATATTTGGGGAAATTCACACCTATTTGAGAACAATTTATCAAACGTCGAAAATAGTAATAAATTAAGAGCAAAGCAAGTAGCCCAAAAATATGAATGTATTTTGAGCTTCTAAATTAATAAATAAAAAAACGTACGCCACAGTAAAAACTGCAGCGCAAGTAGTCTAAACATAGATATTGGTTCTTAGCCTGTGTATAAAAAAAACTTATTTTTTCTTCAATACACTTTTTAAAATAACCTCTTCCATCACTTGATATCCAGCATCATTAGGATGCACACCATCTTTGGAGAATTTTTCAGGCAGTCCACCGCGCTCATCGACCATTGCTGAATAGTAATCCACGTATGTGCACATGTTCTTATTGCAATAATCCTTGATCATGGCATTCAGTTCCTTGATTTCTTTAGCAGGATCCTTGATTTCTTTTTTCCAGGGATATTCGTAAACAGGTAGAACGGAGCATAAAAAGACTTTGATCTTGTGAGCCTTGGCGAGTTCACTCATGGAAATAAGGTTGCCCATGATATTTTCCAGAGAAATCAATCCATTGTTTTGGGCAATATCATTTGTTCCAGCAAGTATTACAACAGCTTTGGGTTTCAGATTGATCACATCTTTTCTGAAACGGACCAGCATTTGGGAAGTCACCTGTCCACTGATACCTCTGGCTACCAGATTATTGGAATCAAAAAAACCGGGATGGTTTGGATACCATGCATCAGTAATGGAATTACCCATAAAGACAGCATAAGGTGCCTTCACAATAGCGCTGTTTGCTTCATCGTATCTTTTAAAGTTCGCCCAATCATTCTGAGCTGACATCAGGAAAGTGAAACAAAGCATGAACATAAATAATATACTCTTTTTCATATTTAAAAAAGTTTTAGGTTTAAAAAAGTTTCTATTCTTCAAAATTCAGAACAACCTTAACAGGAAAATGGTCTGATGGCAAGCGTGGAATATACTTGTGCAAAGTCACTTCCTTTGGAAAATTACCTGATTTGATATCCTTGGCACTTTCGTCGGGTACTTCACCCCGATAGGTATCGGTTAATACGCCATATCGAACAGCATGAAAATTCCTGGATATAAAGATATGGTCAATCCGGCTATCAGTTTTCAAATTGGCATCGAAAGCATTGAAAGTACCATTCAGCGCATAGCGAATATCCGCTGTTTCATAAGAATCCTTAAGTATGCCAGAACTGGTAATAAATTGATAGCCATCACTCGTTTGATCTACATTAAAGTCGCCGGTCAGGATAACGGGTTCACCCTGACAAAGTTGTTTTATTTTTTCTACAACCAGTTTGGAACTTTCCAATCTGGCCTTCACACCTATATGATCCATGTGGAGATTCAGAAACCAGAAATAATTACCGCTTTCTTTTATCTGAAATTTGCCCCATGTACAAATGCGTGGTAAAGCAGCATCCCAGCCTACACTGGGTTTATCATCAGTTTCAGACAACCAGAATTGACCTGATTTCACCAGCAACAACTTATCTTTCTTGTAAAAAATAGGTGCATACTCCCCTTTAGTCTTTCCATCGTCACGTCCCACACCGATATAACTGTATTCAGGCAGCTGACTCAGCATATCGTTCAATTGTCCGTTGAGAACCTCCTGAGAACCAAAAATATCAAAATCATTAAAGCGGATCAGCTGAGTGATCACGGGACAACGTTGTTGCCATCCATTTCCGGCAGCGGCATCTTCTTGATTTTGGTTACGGATATTGTAAGTTGCAACTGTCAGTGACTGTGCATATAAAGCTGGAAATAAACATAAAAAAGCAAAAAACAAAAGGATAGATTTTCTCATTATACTGAATATTAGATCGTTTTAGAGAACCACTGCGTTACCAATTTAAATTTTTATTCTGAAACAGCCTCAAATACCAGACTTTCATATTCATCACACATAAAGAAATCGACGCCATGATCCATCAGGAAGGCTCCCGAAAATGTTTTTCCTTCAAAATCCCCGAAACGGGTCCAACGACCGGGAACTTTGTTCAATTCACGCATTTTGTATTGCTTTTGAGGGTTGAGACCTTTCAGATGTAGAATCTGATGATTACCAGTGATATCTTTTTTGAGTAGATAAGAATAGACCACAGCCCTAGATTGATCTTCGAGCGCATACATCAGAGCCACACGATTGCTTTCATAGGGGGAAAGCAGTCGATAAAGATCACCAAACTGCACCACATCTTTGATTTCATTGTAATTTTTCAGGGCTATTTTGCAAAAAGTCTTTTCATCTTCGGTCATGGTACTTGGCTGCAGATCCATTCCAAGTTTGGCTGAAGTCGCCACATCAAAACGGAACTTTAGTGGCGTCGTCCTGCCCGTGGTATGATTTGGACTTGCTGAAACATGACTTGCCATGCAAATAGCAGGAAAGAATTGGCTGGTACCCCATTGGATATCGATGCGGGCCAGAGGATCTCCGTTGTCACTGGTCCAAAATTCATCAAAATAGGAAAGTGTGCCGTAGTCTATTCGACCACCCCCACCGGCACAATCCATCATGGTAACATCTTTATATTTTGCCCTCACACGCTTCAGAACAATCAACAGCCCTTTTGTATAATCAATCCAAAGATGAGATTGCTTATCGGCTGGCAAATAGAAAGAACCGGAATTGGTCACAAAACGGTTGCAGTCCCACTTAATGTACGATATGCCCGGATTTTCCGACATGGTCTTGTCAATAATGGAATACACATAATCCTGCACTTTGGGATTGCAAAGATCCAGGATCAACTGGGTGCGACTCAAATCCAGAGGACGATTGGGTTGGGTAATGACCCAATCCGGATGTTTCTCGTACAACTCACTTTTGGGATTCACCATTTCAGGTTCTAGCCAAATACCAAATTTTATGCCTCGTTTTTCACTTTCGCTGACTAAATAACCAAGACCATGTGGTAATTTCTGTTTGTTGGTCATCCAATCACCCAACCCTGCATTGTCATTGTTTCGTGGATACTTAGAACCAAACCAACCGTCATCCAACAGAAACAGATCAAATCCCATTGTTGCTGCATCATCGATGATTTTGGTCAGAATTTCTTCGTTAAAGTTAAAATAGGTGGCTTCCCAGTTGTTCATCAGGGTCATGTGAGGTTTATTACCGTTATAAACGCCATATTGACGAGCCCACTTATGAAACCTTCTGGAGACAGTACCTTTGCCTGAATCACTGTACGTATATAATAAGGAAGGAGTTTTAAAAACTTCGTCCTTTTTCAGATAATATTGACTGGCAAAAGAATTAATACCGGAAATTACCCGAAGTTTGTCCTGATTATCCACACTGAAATGGAAAGCAAAACTGCCTGGCCACGCCAATGTTCCTCCAATCACTTCCCCCGTTTCCTCGGCTGCGGGTTTTTCCAGTGAGACAAAAAAGCAAGCATGTCCATATTCATTTGTACGAACACCTAGTTTGGAATCTACGATTTTATCACCTCGCGTCAAAAGGGATTCGCTCATGTGCATCTCGTTGGCCCAGTTTCCCCAGAATTGGGTCATATAATACTTCGTCGATTGAAAACTCAGACAAGACGAGGCGAAATCATATAGTACAACTTCTTTCTTCTCACCATGCGAATATTCCACCCATTGTTCAATGATATCTTCTTTTTCATAAGCCTTTAAGCAAATCTTAGCGTAGAAGGGGAAATAGGTATCTTTCAGATAAATATCCGTCTGCACCTGGTTATCGTTAAGCCTTTTTTCTTCCGATTTGACGAAAACAAGCTCGGTAGAAGTGTTTCCATCTGCATGAGTCACCCGTAAAGCCGGTTGATGCACATAAGAAGTACCGAAAGTCAGCAGCGCCTCATCGTTGGAATTTCTGACAGAAGCCCAGTCTGCAGGCTCCAGTCTTTTGCCCAGATAGGATTGACAGAGTTTGTTATTGTCTCCTACTTTAAACAGTAGACTGGTGTTTTGGGTTTGAATGGCAATGGTCTTATCAGGAGCAGCCTGAATAAAGGTTGAAAAACCAATGGAAAGTAAAAAGACTGTACGAAGATAAAATTTCATAGTAATGCGATTTAATGCTTAAAATTGTACTTAAGCTGAATGGTTGTGCAAATAAACGAATTTTGCCACGTTTTTTTGACATCCTGTTCGTATATTTGGAACATAGATAAAAATTTCTAACACCAATCACCCAAAACTGAATGATTCATTTTTTTGGAAAAAAGAAACTAGTTACAACTAAAACCTCTGAACCCGTTAAACTTGGCCTTGGTCTTTGTTTGAGTGGAGGTGGAGCACTTGGATTTGCCCACATTGGTGTACTTCAAGCTTTGATAGATAACGGAATAGAACCGGATATAATATCCGGTTCAAGTATGGGCGCGATCGTCGGGACGCTTTATGCAGCAGGCGTCACACCGGCTGAAATGATGCAGATTATCAAAGACGACAGGCTTTACAGGGTCACCAGACTAATAACATTCTGGCCCACATTCTGGAAATCCGGATGGTCAGATCATAGTACCGTTCTCACATTAATCAAAGAAATGATTGCGCACAACAGCTTTGAAGGCTTGCAAAAAAAAATGTTTATTTGTGTCAGCAATCTGAATCTGGCCCAATGGGAAATCAAGAGCAGTGGCAACGAACTGAATAGCTGGGTCTCTGCTTCAGCCAGTATTCCCGGCGTTTTCGAAGCGCACGAGATTGATGGCACTTTTTATGTGGACGGCAGTTTACTGAACAATTTTCCTGCTCAACCGTTGAAAGAACTATGCAGTAACATCATCGGCGTTGACGTTTTGCCACATGAAGCTCCAACTTCTTTAAAAAAACCGATCGATGCAGTCACAATATCCTTTCGGACTGTCGAACATGTCAATTCCACTGAAGGCAGATCCATGTGCAAACATATCATAGAGCCACAATCCATTAAGTATTTCAACGAGTTCCGTTTTGATGCTTACCAGAAAATATACGCTCAAGGGTATTCGGACACTATTGAATACATCAAAAACAATCCCGATATACTTTATTTAAGAAATCAGGAAATAACACCGGTAGCCCCCGCTCAACTCAAATAAAATTCACAACAGATTAAACGCTTTTAAAGAAAATAAGTCTAATCAAAATATTCATTTATAATAACCAAAAGCCCCTGATTATGATAGAAACAGCTCCATTCCATCCCATCAACCTCTCGGTTGCAAACATCAAAACGTATTTATTCAGCACCCTATTTGTTATTGGAAATCTGGTTTTACCTCAGGTCTGCCATTTTATTCCCGACGGTGGAAAAATCCTCTTGCCCATCTACTTCTTTACCTTGATCGCAGCTTATAAATTCGGATGGAAGGTCGGATTGCTGACAGCAATTTTTTCCCCGGTGGTAAACTGCCTTATATTCGGAATGCCCATGATGGCGTTGCTTCCTGTTATTCTGATCAAATCGTCCCTATTGGCTATCATAGCCGCCTGGATTGCAAACAAAAGCAGATCGATCTCTTTAGTACTGATTGCTCTGACTATATTGTCATACCAAGTATTGGGAAGTCTGGCGGAATGGTTGATCACAATGGATCTATCGGCAGCCCTGCAGGATTTCCGCCTTGGAATTCCGGGAATGTTGCTTCAATGGATAGCAGGTTGGGGAATCTTAAGATTGTTGGCAAAGCATGAGTAAAAGTTTTGAAGAAGTCAGGAAAGGTTTCGAAACCATCCAGTTTGAGGAAAAATTCGATTTGATCGTGGCTGTGGCCAATGGAGGAATCATACCTGCAGCCATGCTGAACCAAAGACTTAACCTTGACATTCAGCTATTAAAGCTTCATCTCAGGGATGCCTCGCAGAAACAACTTTTTGATAAACCTCAACTACTGGAAGATATTCGGTTTGAAGTCAGTGGAAAAACAATATTGCTGGTGGAAGACCGTGTAAAAACGGGCAATACTCTGAATTTTGCCAAACAACTTTTACTGGATGCAGGAGCAAAAAGTGTCAGAACCTTCGCTGTAAACGGTAAAGCCGATTATTGCATCTACGATGAAATGTGTTTTATGTTTCCGTGGATAATCAAATAAAGATCAATTAACCAAAAAGATCCAAAAATAATGAAGCGCAGAGATTTTCTAAAAGCAGCTGCCATCACAGGGATAGCATCTACCATCAAATTGAGTGGTGGTATGGACCTCATGGCTCAGAAAGTAACTAAAACAAGTACCAGACCGGACCTTGTAGCAGTTATGGGTGGCGATTCCGTAACCATGTTCCGGAAAGCCATCGCAGAATTTGGTGGAATGAGCCACTTCGTAAAAAAGGGATATAAAGTCACCGTCAAACCGAATATTGGATGGGATAAAAGCCCTGAAATGGCAGGAAATACCAATCCGGCCCTTGTCGCAGAAATCGTCAAACAATGCTTCAAGGCTGGTGCCAGCGAAGTCATCGTCTTTGACCACACCTGCGATGACTGGAAAAAATGTTACGCCAACAGCGGCATTGAGGCAGCAGCCAAAGCAGCAGGAGCCAAAGTAATGCCAGGCAACGAAGAATCCTATTATCGCGAAATATCCTTACCCAAAGCAGTCAAGCTTAAAAAGGCAAAAGTACACACAGCCATTCTGGACTGCGATGTATGGATCAATGTCCCCATCCTGAAAAACCATGGTGGCGCCAAAATGACCATCGCCATGAAAAACCACATGGGCATAGTTTGGGACAGAGGCTTTTTTCACTCCAACGACTTACCGCAATGCATCGCTGACATCTGCACCATAAACAAACCGGCTATACTCAACATCGTGGATGCCTATCGCGTCATGAAGTCCAATGGCCCCCAGGGACGTTCCTTATCGGACGTGGTCACCCCTAAAGCCATGTTTATGTCTACAGACATTGTTGCAGTAGACACAGCGGCAACCAATTTCTTTAATCAGATTGAAAGTATGCCTCTAGAAAATGTAAAATTTATTGCCAGAGCTGCCGAACTGAAAATCGGAACGATGGACCTCAGCAAACTGAAAGTAAAGAAAATTAAAATCTGACCAATGACTTTGAAAAGAATACGAGCGGTTTTGGCGGTGGTTTTTTTCGCTCTGACCACTTTCTTATTTCTTGATTTTGCACAACTTTTACCCAAGGGCTTTCAGATACTCACAGAAATCCAGTTTATTCCTGCTTTGCTGTCAGGATCCCTGTTGGTACTGCTTTCCCTTTTAATACTCACCTTCCTTTTAGGACGTGTCTATTGTTCAGTTATTTGTCCTATGGGCATTTTTCAGGATATTATCACTTGGTTTTCCAAACGTTTTACCCGAAAAAAGAAATACCACTTCAGTAAAGAGAAAAAAATACTTCGTTACAGTGTTCTGGGAGGCGTCATAATCAGCTTTGCGGCAGGAGGAACCTTCCTTCTGAGCCTGCTCGACCCATACGGCGCCTTTGGCAGGATGATCACCAATGTATTCAGGCCCATCTATCTGGAAGGCAACAATTTACTCGCCCTCCTTTTCAACAACTATGGCAATTATTCTCTCTACCACGTTGACATCTTTATACTGAGTCTACTCTCACTGGTTATAGGCCTAATAACCTTTCTGGCCATCGGTTTTCTGGCCTGGCGCTATGGACGAACCTATTGCAACAGCATCTGTCCGGTTGGAACGATCCTGGGTTTTATTTCCAGATATTCCTTGATGAAAATCAGGATCAACGATGAGTCATGCAACAACTGCGGAAAGTGCGAAACAAAATGCAAAGCCTCCTGCATCGACAGCAAAACCGGCCAAATAGATTACAGCCGCTGTGTAGACTGCTTTGATTGCTTGAAAGTATGTAAGAAAAAAGCGATTACGTTTGGATTTGCACAAAAGGAACAGAAAATAAAAATACCATCTACTCCTGATAGTTCAAAACGGATGTTCCTGACCGTGATCGGTGCTTCCGTTCTGATTGCACCGGCCAAACTTTACGCTAAAGGATTGGCTAAAATCAGACCGAACTCGTCCTATGTCAAAAAACATCCGCTAAGTCCTCCGGGCTCCGAAAGCGCCGAACATTTCTTGCATCATTGCACCGCTTGCCTCCTTTGTGTTGCAAAATGTCCTACTCATGTACTGAAACCGGCCTTTGATGAATACGGCCTTGGCGGAATCATGCAACCCAGAATGGACTTTGTACATGGATATTGCAACTACAATTGCGTCACCTGCTCAACAGTTTGCCCAAATGACGCCATCAAAACACTGACTGTAGATGAGAAGCATACCCTTCAAATGGGACATGTGATCTTTGTAAAAGCCAATTGTGTTGTGTTTACGGATGAAACCAGTTGTGGAGCTTGCTCTGAACATTGCCCGACACAAGCGGTCAAGATGGTTCCATACAAGAACGGCCTCACTATTCCATCTGTCAACCCAGACATTTGCGTTGGTTGTGGTGGATGTGAACACATTTGCCCAGCCAGACCCTATCGTGCCATCTACGTTGAAGGAAATCCAGTTCATTTACAGGCAAAACGCTTTAAACAAGAGGAACAAAAAGAAGTCAAATTGGATGACTTTGGGTTCTAATCAATATGCAATTATAATTATATGAACTATCAGATTCCTTTTCTCTTTTTAAGTCTATTTTTTCCCCTTAGTCTATTAGCAAAAGAACCTCCTGTCAAAAATTCAGTCACGCTGGATTCACTCATTGTAACGGGAACCCAACTCCCATCCGATGTCAGGAACCAGCCTGCTTCAGTCACCGTCATTTCAAGAAATGAAATTGAAAAAACAGAAGAATCCTCTGTCTTGTCTTCCCTCAAGGGGCTTGTTCCCGGCTTATTCATCACAGAACGCGGAACAACCGGATTCGGCCTTTTTACCGGAGCCGGTGGTGGCATATCCTTGCGTGGTATCGGCGGAAGTCCCACTACTCAGGTATTGATAGCCATTGACGGCCATCCACAGATAATGGGAATAAACGGCCACGACTTGCCGGATGCCTATGTCGCCTACAATGCAGAAAATATAGAAGTTACCCGCGGCCCTGCCTCTACCGTTTACGGATCCAATGCCATGGGAGGAGTCATCAACATCATCACCAGAGAGGAAAAAACGAATGGATACAAACTAAACGGTTCCATCATGATGAGTTCTTTCGATACCCAAAAGTATCTGCTGAGTCTTCGTGGGAAAAAGGATAAACTGTCAGGCTATCTCTCTGCAAACTTCGATAAAACGGACGGACACAGAGCGCATTCGGCCTTTAACCTTTTCAACACGTACGCCAAGCTGGGTTATGCCCTTTCTGAAAACTATAAGGCCTCAGCCGATTTTAGCCTTTCGGACTATCGGTCTACCGATCCGGGGCCAATCACCAAGCCAGCTATCAATGATTCTATGACAGCTGATGTGACTCGTGGTATGGCTTCAGTCACCTTGGACAACCGTTTTGAAAAGACGAGTGGAAAAGTCAAATTGTACTACGACTATGGACATCATGAAATTTACGATGGCTGGCAGTCGGACGACATCAACGCAGGAGCTATGGCCGACCAGACCATCCTCCCCTGGAAAGGTTCCATTTTGACCTTAGGGCTCGATTACAAAATGTATGGAGGTGAGGCCATCAGAACCAACAATCTGAATTTTCACCTGGACAAGATGATTCAGGAAGGCGCCATGTATCTGGTAGTGCGTCAGAATCTGATGAACGAAAAGCTAACGTTCGATGCAGGCATGAGGTACAATCTGAACAGTGTATATGGAAATGAATGGGTCCCCAGAATCGGCCTGTCATACAGGCCAACCGACATTTCGGTTCTGAAACTTTCAACAGCAAAAGGATTCAGAAATCCCACCATCAGGGAACTCTATGTTTTTGCAGCAAACGAAGATCTTCTGCCCGAAAGCATGATGAACTATGAAATCTCCTATTCACAGCTTTCAGTAGATAAAAAACTTAAAGCAGAATTGGTTTTATACCTTTCCAAAGGTGAAAACATGATTCAAACCATAATTAACGGTGGCATTCCTAAATATTTTAACACAGGAAAATTCAATAATCAGGGACTGGAAGCCTCTCTGCAATACGACCTTCAAAACAATATGCATATTTATGCAAATTACAGCTACATTCACTGTGAAAAACCCATTTTGGCAACACCTATGCATCAAATTAATCTGGGAGCGGATTACAGGTTGGGAAATATGACTTTAGCTTTCAATTTTCAACAGGTGCAAAATTACTACCTGAAAGTAACCGATGTCCCTGTAAAAGACAACTTTACGCTTCTGGATGCAAAAATAGGTTATCAGATCACGAAACAGCTTGGTCTTTTTTGTAAAGCCGACAATCTTTTGAACAGCACGTATCAGATGAATTACAGCTATCCCATGCCTGGCACAACCATACTGGGTGGAATTAAATTATCTTTATAGCCTGTAGGCACCTATAAATTAACATATCATCCATGCTGGTTCATTTTCACATTCATTATTCCCCAAATCAGGGAGAAGTGCTGATGCTCAATGGCTCTGCTCCTGAAACAGGTTATTTTCAGGAATATCAAGCACTGGAAATGAACTACCTGGGTGATGGTTACTGGCAGTTGCCTGTCCATATAAACAATACTTATACCCTGGAATACAGGTACTTTGTACGTGAAAATGGACATACAAAGCGCAGAGAATGGGGAGAAAATCACAAGGTTGGATTACCGTTGAACGTCGATTTTTGTACCATATACGACTATTGGCAACCGGAATCAGACTTGAGTTTCCTGTACACCTCAGCCTATACGGACAGTCTTTTAGCTATTGATCACAGCGGTTCAGAGACCAATTACAGCAACGATCACGTCATCTTAAAAGTCCTGGCGACCCTGGTTAGAAAAGGTCAAAGCATCGGTCTGTCAGGTAATATTGAATTACTAGGAAATTGGCAAGAAGACAAAGCCCTGAAAATGAAATCGGAACGGTTTCCAGAATGGACTATTTCCCTGAATGCCAAAACCCTACCCGAAAGCTGCAGCTATAAATTTGTCGTCATTGACGACTTGACAAACAAAATCGTTAGCTGGGAATGGGGAGAACCCAGAAGCCTTTTCACGCCACGCTGCATGGATCGTCAGATGCTTATGCATTCAGGTATGGTCTTTCGATATGGAGAAGCCCCCTGGAAAGGAGCAGGTGTGGCCATACCCGTTTTCTCACTTCGTTCGGAAGAAAGTTGGGGCTGTGGTGATTTCGCAGACTTAAAGAAAATGACTGACTGGGCAGAATTAACGGGTCAACAAATGATCCAATTGCTGCCTGTCAACGATACCACACTTACTGAGACCTGGCGGGATTCCTATCCCTACAACGCCATTTCCATTTTCGCCCTGCATCCGATTTATGCATCTATCAAAGACTTGCCTAAACTTTTAGATGAAAAGAAAAGTGCAAATTATGAAACCGAACGCCTCGAACTGAACACCCTTCCGGAAATGGATTACGAGAAAGTGCTCCATCTGAAATGGAATTATTTTCGGGATCTGTTCAAGCAAGAAGGCACCACCCTATTTGAGACAGCAGATTATCAGACTTTCTTTGAAAACAACCGCTATTGGCTCGTGCCATACGCAGCCTTTTGTTACCTTCGTAAAAGCCGTGAATCGACGGATTTCAGAAACTGGGGAGAATACGTCCTCTACGATTCTAAAAAAATTGACGCACTTTGCCACCCGGATCAGATCTTCTATCCGGACATCGCCATTCATTATTATATCCAATACCAGCTACATCTTCAGCTGAGCGGTGTACGGGCATATGCTCATGCACACTCGGTGATACTGAAAGGTGATATCCCCATTGGTATCAGCCGCCAAAGCGTGGGAGCCTGGGTCGATTCCCGTCTGTTCAATATGGATGCACAGGTAGGAGCACCCCCGGATGCATTCTCCGTCAAGGGACAAAACTGGGGCTTTCCGAGCTACAATTGGGAAAAGATGAAGGCTGAAGACCTGAATTGGTGGAAACGCCGATTCCGTAAAATGGCTGATTATTTTGATGCCTACCGCATTGATCACATCCTTGGGTTTTTCCGCATCTGGGAGATTCCCCTGCACTCCAAAGAAGGATTGTTGGGTTACTTTAGTCCTGCCCTGCCTCTAAGAATCGAGGAAATTCATCAAAAAGGTTTCGACTTCGACGAGAAGACAATGACAGAACCCTATATCACAGAGGCATTGCTGGAAGATCTGTTTGGAAAATACACCGAAAAAGTCAAAAAGCTATACCTTGGCAAAAAGGAGAACGGGCTCTATGATTTGAATCCAGACCTAAATACCCAGCAAAAAATCTGTGACCATTTTCTGGCAAAAAAAGGAGAAAAAAAGATCACTGAAGGATTGATGGCTTTGTGCAACGAAGTATTGTTCATCCAGGATAGAAAATATCCGGAATGGTACCACCCGCGTATAACAGGATCTGAAACAGCATGTTATAAGTCACTGGAAGCATATCAGAAATCCGCGTTCGATCGTCTCTACATCGACTTCTTCTATGTTCGCAACGTGGATTACTGGAAAAACAAAGCCTATGAAATACTACCCTCGCTCGTAGAATCGACTAAAATGATGGTCTGCGGGGAAGATTTGGGGATGATTCCATCCTGCGTCCCGGAAGTGATGTACCAACTGGGCATTCTAAGTCTGGAAATTCAGCGCATGCCAAAAACGATGGGCTTACTATTTGAAAATCTGAATGCCATCCCCTACCAATCTGTCTGTACCACTTCCACACACGACATGAATCCCATCCGCGCATGGTGGCTGGAAAATCCGAAAAACACACAACAATATTATCAGCAAGTACTATGGAAAAATGGCAAAGCACCCGTAGATTGCACTCCCGAAATAGCCGAACAAATCATTCGCCTTCACCTCGAGTCTCCTGCCCTCTGGGTTATTCTTCCCTGGCAGGACTGGATGGCTTTTGACGCAAATCTCAGAAATCCCGACCCACTAGCTGAACGCATTAACGACCCCTCCAATCCCAACCAGTACTGGAAATACAGAATGCATCTGACCCTGGAGCAACTGCTGAAAGAAAGTGACTTCAATGAAAAAGTGAAGATGATGGTACAGAGGGCGGGGAGGTAGAAAAAGCTGCAGAGCAATACTTTCACACAATTTGATCCGCAATTGAATGCCTCAGATAAATCATATTCGCACTATTAATGAACGATTGATTTTTTTGTATATTTGAGGTCTGTAAATAACCTGAAAAACACACTTAATTTGTTGTCTATGAATCGAAAACACTACCAACTTTGCTTGGTAATATTTCTGTTTATACTTAGTCTATGCACCTTCGCGACAGATACCTGATTTCCTACCTTTCGGTAAAGGGATTAATTTGAAAATGGGATAATGTTAATAATGAAGACGCAAAACCAATTAGAGTAAGTAAAAAACAAACAAATAATATGGGACTATTTTCAACAAGTTGTAGCAATTGTGGAAGTACTGAACACTCAACAGGTGATTGTCCACATGGCATTTTTTCAAACAAGTGTCGAAATTGTGGAAGCGTTGACCATGCCACAAGCGATTGTCCTCAAGGAATCTTTTCATCCAAATGCAGGCATTGTGGTAGCATCGAACATTCTACCAGTGATTGTCCACATGGCATATTTTCAGAAAAATGCAAACATTGCGGTAGTGTAGACCATGCAACCAGTGATTGTCCACATGGCATATTTTCAACAAGCTGTAGAAATTGTGGAAGCCGAAATCATAGTACGGAGGACTGCCCACAAGGCCTGTTTGGAAAAAAGATTATCCCCAGAGAAGAAAAGGAGTTGCCATCCTCTTCTTCTTCAGACGAGAATGGATGCTCATCGTTCATTGGATGGATCATTGGAGTTGGTCTTATTATTTTTGCTGTAGTATGGTTCTTGATAAAAATTGCCATTCCGGTTGCAGTCTTAAATGCTGCCTTTATTTTTGCAATAATTGCCACCTTTGCTAAAAAAGGTAGAATTCTCTTCGCCATCTTATCCTTAATAGGTGGTTGTTATTTGATGTTCGATATTTATTATGCTGGATTTTCATCAAAATTTGTCAACGAGATCGTAAAAAATCCAGAATGGATTACCGCTTTTGTTTATATCAACGCTTTAGCTATAGGCTTGAGTGTTTGGTTTTTATTACAATCCGCATGGTCAAGCAGTGACAGTGCTTTATTAAAATTCTTTTTCGTCCTTTTAATCCTGTTTGCAACGGCTTGCGCTCCAGTCTTTTATTACCTGAATAATAATGGTCGTTTTCAAAAACAATTGGTTTCCAATAATAAAGACGTTGAAACATCAAGTAACATCGTTGCCTATTCAGAACCCGCTTACGAATCGACAGTAAATAATGAAGTGGTTGCTGTCAAATCTGATGAGACTGAAGAAACCAATACTGCCAACTTAGTTCAAGAAACCAATGAGTCCGTTGATCCTACAAAGACTGGTTCAGCTTCTTTTACCAATATGACTTCAGCTACCATTTATTTATTCCTAAAACATGGAATCTGGAACAAACAACTAGGAATACAATCGAATCAATACATAAAGTTGAGTGATTTGACGCCTGGCAAATATCAATATTCTTGTAGTTATTATAAATCAAGCAATTTCTCAGATAATGATGTACATGGTGAGTACATGATTGAACCAGATATGACTGAAAACATAGATATTGAATTACCAGCCTCAAAATGGTATATTTTATCTTTTAATCAATGGAAAGAAATTGGAATTTCTTCCAATAAAAAACATGTAGTTGTCGCCCCATCTAAAAAATTCATGATCCGTTTTTCAAAAGAAGATAGTGAACACTATGGAAACTCCTATGCTTACCTTCCTGAAGGTACGACGACGATTTTTCTCAAAAGTGAGTATCCAGATGATATGGAGGTCAGTATTCAGGAGTGTTTACAACATGAATAGTCTGGAATTGAAATCTGGCCTACACCAAAGTCAGAACCGTTTAAACAATGGATTACACAGGTGCCCGAAGGACGCTTAGAGACCCCAAGATTGAAATTGGAGCTATCTAACACTGTATAATTTATAAGTCAAAGCTGTATTAAGCCCTACTCAATCACCACCTTGTGCGCCGCGATTTCCGCAATTCTCCTGGCCTCATCGGTCGTCTGAGCTGTAGCCAAAACCACTCCCATCCGACGTCCCGGTTTGCAAAGCGGTTTCCCGAACAAACGAATCTTGGTGTCAGGCACCTGAATGGCCTTGGTCAAATCAAACACCGGATTCCATTTTTCCTCTGTAGCCTTGATCACATGCGTAGCGCCGGTCTGCAACAGCCTCGTATCCACAGGTAAACCCAAAATGGCACGAACATGCAGTTCAAATTCAGACATTACCTGAGTGACCATGGTCACCATGCCGGTATCGTGTGGACGAGGAGACACCTCTGAGAAAATCACTTGGCCATCCTTGACAAACATTTCTACCCCGAAAAGACCAAAACCACCCAATGCCTCCGTGACTTTTCCGGCCATTTCTTCGGCTTGTTTTAGCGTTTCAGGCGCCATAGGACAAGGTTGCCAGCTTTCATGGTAATCACCGCTAATTTGAATGTGTCCAATTGGCGCACAAAATTTAGTGCCAAAAGCTGAACGGACGGTAAGCAATGTTATTTCATAATCAAAACGGACAAATTCTTCCACGATAACGCTGGAGCCAATACCACGAGCAGCCTCTTTGGCGTAACGAAAAGCTTTATCAACATCCTCTTCACACTTAATGGTGCTTTGACCTTTGCCGGAAGAAGACATAATGGGTTTAGTCACACAAGGGATACCTATTTCCTTCACGGCAGCCTGGAAATCTTCCAATGTTTCAGCAAATTTATAGTTAGCAGTTGGCAGCTGCAAAGTTTCAGCAGCCAGACGGCGAATGCCTTCACGGTTCATGGTGAGGCTGGTGGCATTGGCAGTAGGAATTACATGATAACCTTCCTTTTCCATTTCCACCAAGGTGTCTGTGTTGATTGCTTCAATTTCCGGTACGATCAAATCGGGGTTTTCCCGTTCAATGACAGCCCGAAGCGCCTTGCTGTTCTTCATATCAATGATGTGACAACGATGGGCTACCTGCATGGCGGGCGCATTTTCATAGGAGTCAACGGCAATGGTTTCCACACCCAGTCTTTGGGCTTCGATCACCATTTCCTTACATAATTCACCGCTTCCGAGAAACAGTATTTTTATGGCACTTTGCTGGAGGGCCGTTCCAATTTTATTGGCTTTCATAACGTATTTTTGGTTATTATAGAATCAAATGATTCAGCTGTTCAACAACTGTCCCTTTTCTCGCAAAATAATCATCTGCCTGCTCTGATGTTATTTTACTGATATCAAAATATTTGGCATGATCACTGGCAAATAGTAGACCACAAGTCGAGGAAGCAGGCATCATCATATAACTTTCAGTCAGCCTGGTGCCTATTCGGCTTTCCACTTCCAATAAATTCATGACATTCAACTTTTCACTGTGATCAGGACAAGTTGGATAGCCTATTGCGGGGCGAATGCCTTTGTATTTTACAGCCAGAATTTCTTCCAGGTTATAGTTTTTGTCCGATTCAAATCCCCAGTAATTCTGACGGATATCCTGATAAAGAAGTTCCGTCAAAGCTTCTGCCAATCGGTCTGTCAACGTTTCAATGATTAAAGCGGTATAGTCATCACCGTTGGATCGGTAGTCGGCAGAAAGTGTAGAAGGCACTTGTGAAATGGAAACGGCAAAAGCTCCCAGATAATCGGACACCTGAGACTCCTTGGATGCGATAAAATCGGCCAGCGAAAGATTGGGTTGGTTCTTATCATGCTTTTTCTGATCCCGAAGCTGAGGAAGGCGGATATCCTGACCTGCTTTTTCCACAAAAATATCATCACCGCTTGAATAAGCTGGAAATAAACCAATCACCGCTTTGGCTCTGATCTTTTTGCCAACGACCAAATCATTCAGGATGGCTTTTGCATCATCAAACAGCTTCGTGGCTTCCAGTCCTTTTTGTGGATGATTTAAAATCTCCGGATAACGTCCGCGAATACCCCAGGCATAAAAATAGAACGTCCAGTCTATATAAGGTATAATTTTTTCCAAAGGATAATCCGTCCAGTCCATAAGACCTAACTGTGCTGGAACAACAATCTTTTCCGATTTCCAGTCTATTTTCAGAGCATTCTTTCTTGCTTCATCCAGTTTGAGGTACTCGTTTTTCTTATTGGCCCCTTCGTGCAGAAGACGCAGTTTAGTATATTGTTCCTGTGTTTTCTGTTTATAATCATCACGGAGAGACGGATCGGTAATATTACGCAACACCGATGCAGCACGTGAAGCATCGCGTACATGATACACTTTCCCCGAATACACAGGGTCAAGTTTAATAGCTGTATGCAATTCACTGGTCGTAGCACCACCCAGCATCACAGGAATATCAAGTCCTTCCTGTGCCAAAGCCTGACAGACTTTTTTCATTTCTTCCAGAGAAGGTGTAATCAGTCCACTTAGTCCAATGACATCTACTTTCTGAGCGATCGCTTCCTGTATGATTTTCTCACAAGGAACCATGACACCAAGGTCTACAATCTCATAGCCGTTGCAGGAAAGAACGACACTGACAATGTTCTTGCCAATATCATGTACATCGCCTTTGACAGTGGCCAGAAGAAGTTTGATCGGTTTGGCTGCTCCTACCTTCTTTTGGGCCGTAATGGTCGGTTCCAAAATAGCCACGGCAGCTTTCATCACCCTGGCGCTTTTAACAACCTGAGGCAGGAACATCTTTCCGTCGCCAAAAAGGTCGCCCACTTTATTCATTCCATTCATCAAGGGTTGCTCAATGATATCAATGGCAGCAGGATATTTTTGCAGACATTCTGCCATATCCATTTCCAGGTATTCCGAAATACCTCTGACCAGAGAATGTTCAATACGATCTTCAATGGAGAGCTTTCTCCAGGCATCTTTTTCTGAATCTTGTATTTCAATCACATCGCCCTCTACCGCTTTCAACTTTTCAGCATAGGCCAACATCTCTTCCGTGGCATCACTGCGACGATTGAGTACTACATCCTCTGTCAGTTTCAACAAGATGGGATCAATCTCGGAATAAGGCATCAACTGACCTGCATTGACAATACCCATATCCAGTCCAGCTTTAATGGCGTGGAAAAGGAAAACGGAATGGATGGCACCACGCACCGTTTCATTTCCCCTGAAGGAAAAAGAGAGGTTGCTGATACCGCCGCTAATTTTGGCGTATGGCAGATTTTCTTTGATCCAGGCACATGCCCTGATAAAATGGACCGCATAATTATCGTGTTCGCTGATGCCGGTAGCAATAGCCAACACATTGGGATCGAATATGATATCTTCCGCCGGAAAACCGTCGCTGACCAAAAGGTCGTACGAACGTTTGGCCAACTCTATTTTACGTTCGTAGGTATCGGCCTGACCTTTCTCGTCAAAAAGCATCACCACCATGGCTGCTCCATAGCGGTGTACCAGACGGGATTTGTGCAGGAATTCAGCTTCACCTTCCTTCAGGCTCACAGAATTGACCACCGATTTTCCTTGCGTGCATTTAAGGCCTGCTTCCAGCACATCCCAAGTAGATGAATCAATCATCAGAGGCACTTTTGAAATGTCCGGTTCGGAAGCAATCAGGTTCAGGAATTGGACCATGGCAACCTTGGCATCCAACATCGCATCATCCATGCAGACATCAATGACCTGCGCTCCGTTTTCCACCTGATTACGAGCTATGGATAAAGCTTCATCGTATTTTTCCTCCCGCATCAAACGGGCAAATTTCTTGGAACCAGACACATTGGTCCGCTCCCCTATATTTATAAAATTACTTTCAGGGTTTATCGTCAATTGCTCCAGACCACTCAGAACAGTTTCATGTTTGGAAGCAGGAACCACTCTTGGTGGATACTTTTTGGCCAGTTCAGCGATGGCAGCAATATGTCCGGGATTGGTTCCACAACAACCGCCAATAATGTTGATCCATCCATTTTGGAGATAGCCTTCCACTGTTTTGGCCATAGTTTCGGGAAGTTCATCGTATTCACCGAACTGATTGGGTAGACCGGCATTTGGATGTGCACTCACAAAAAACGGCGCATTGGCTGCCAGTTCTTCCACAAACGAGCGCATCTGTTTGGCACCAAATCCACAGTTTAAGCCGCAACTCAATAAATCGACGTGTGAAACGGAAGTCAGGAAAGCCATCAAGGTTTGTCCAGACAAGGTGCGACCACTCAAATCGGCTACGGTCACCGAAATCATCACTGGAATACGGATGCCTGAAGCCAAGGCTTCTTCTTCAATGGCAAAAAGTGCTGCTTTTGCATTCAAGGTGTCAAAAACCGTTTCGACAAGAAGTAAATCAACCCCTCCGTCACGAAGTCCCCGAACCTGTTCTCGGTAAGCCGAAACCAGCTCGTCAAAAGTGACATCCCTGGCAGCAGAATTGGACACATCACCCGACATGGAGGCTGTTTTATTGGTAGGTCCCATGGAACCTGCTACAAATCTTGGTTTATCAGGAGTGAGCAGCGTCTGTTTGTCAGCAGCTTCACGGGCCAGTCTGGCAGCAGAAACATTTATCTCATAGGCCAGCTCTTTCATATCATAATCAGCCAGGGAAACCGCATTGGCATTGAAGGAATTGGTTTCTATGATATCGGCCCCTGCCTTCAGGTATTTCCCATGAATTTCAGAGATCAGGTCGGGTCTGGTCAGGCTCAAAAGGTCATTGTGACCACGCAGGTTCCTTGTGGAATCCGCAAACCGAGTGCCACGATAATCATTTTCAGTTAGACCATAGGTTTGTATCATAGTACCGGTGGCACCATCCAAAACCAGGATTTTTTCAGTCAGAACTTTCTTTATATTTGTACGCATAAAATGAATATAAGGAATTTACGACGACAAAGGTAAGTTTTTTCCGTGAAGAAAAGGTATCTTTGTAACCTAAACAGTCCACCAAAGGACACTGACCTGCACAGCGTCAGCAATAAAACAAACGACTATGCAAAACCTCAAAATCGTACGCGTTGATCAACGTTTTGATATTGGCAGGAATAACAGGTTCGCCCTTTTGGCAGGACCTTGCGCCATTGAAAGCGAGTCCATGACGATGATGGTAGCCGAAGAGCTCAAGAAGATTTGCGAAGAACTGGGCATCAATCTGATATTCAAATCTTCTTTTGACAAAGCAAACCGCACCTCCATCAAATCTCCGCGCGGCGTGGGAATTGAAAAGGGCTTGCAGATTTTGCAAAAAGTGAAGTCTGAACTTGACTTACCCATTGTCACCGATGTGCATGAATGCTGGCAATGCGCTCCTGTAGGAGAAGTGGTCGATATGATTCAGATACCGGCTTTTCTTTCACGTCAGACCGATTTGCTTGTAGCCGCCGCTCAGACCGGAAAGATTGTCAATGTCAAAAAAGGTCAGTTTATGGCTCCATGGGACATGAAAAATGTCATCACCAAACTGGAAGAAGCAGGCAACGACCAAATCATGGTTTGCGAACGTGGAAGTTCATTTGGTTACAACAACCTGGTCGTTGATATGACGGGACTGGTGGAAATGCGCTCGTATGGCTATCCGGTAGTCTTCGATGCCACCCATTCCGTTCAAAAACCGGGTGGACAAGGCGCCTCAACTGGTGGAAACCGAGAAATGGTGCCACCCCTGATGCGTGCTGCTTTGGCTGTTGGTGTAGACGCCATCTTCACCGAAGTGCACCCCGACCCCGATCACGCCTTCTCAGACGGTCCAAACCAACTCCGTCTGGATGGTATTCGAGAAATTTTAAAGAAAGCGATTGAGATTGATACAATTATAAAAAGATACTAATGGATTTTATAGAAATAAGCCGTTCGGTTTTTGACCAGGAAATTTCAGAATTAAAAAAGGTCAGTACCAACATCGGTAACGAAATAAACGAAGTGGTTGAAGTTATTTTCAACAGTAAAGGAAAAGTGGTGATAACCGGCATCGGTAAAACCGGCCTGATCGGCAAAAAAATTGCTGCTTCCCTTGCCTCAACAGGTACACTGGCCATCTTTATGAATTCCACCGATGCCCTTCACGGCGATTTGGGTATGGTCCGTAAAGAAGACGTTGTCATTGCCATATCCAATAGCGGAAGTTCTCAGGAAATCATGAACATCCTTTCCCCGCTTCGCAAAATAGGTGTCACCCTGGTGGCCATGACTGGCAATCTCGAATCGCCTTTGGCCAAAGAAGCTGATTATATCCTCAACATCGCAGTAACCAAAGAAGCCTGTCCGCTTGGCCTGGCACCGACCACCTCAACAACAGCAACACTGGTCATGGGGGATGCCCTGACAGTTTGTCTGATGGAAAGGAGAAACTTCAAGACCGATAGTTACGCTATGTTTCACCCGGGTGGTGCACTTGGCCGTCGCTTGTTGACCCGCGTAGAAGATCTGATGTGTCCTGAAATTCCCATTGTCCGCGAAAGCGACTCTTTCAAGGATGTTATTTACGTCATCAGTGACCGCAGGAAAGGTATGACAATGGTTGTGGATAGCGAAAACAAGATGACAGGCATCATCACCGACGGTGACATTCGCCGCGCCATCCAGAAATTCGACGATGTTCTCGACAAACGCGCCATCGACTTCATGACCAAAGGCTTTAAGAAAATCGCCAAAAACGCCCAGATTAACGATGCTCTGGATATGATGACAGCCAGCAAAATCACCTCCATAGCAGTCAACGATCCCAAAGATAAATCGGATATCGTGGGTTTAATCACGATTCACGATATTATTGATTTCGACAAATAGACCATGAAAAAAAGCAGGTTGTTCTCTTTCCTGTTTTGCTTGACCCTTTTTGCTGTGTCATGCAAAAGCTTCGCTTCCAATCCGGAATCCGTTTTGTCCCTTGCCGACCCCACCATCTTTCAGCACAAAGGCACCTACTATTTGTACGGTACCAGCTCCAATCAGGGGTTTCAAGTATACACGTCCAAAGACCTGAAATCATGGAAAGGCCCCTGCGGCACAAGTGATGGATTTGCCCTGAAAAAGGGCGATTCCTACGGAACGAAGGGCTTTTGGGCACCTCAGGTCTTCGAGCACGATGGCCGTTTCTATATGGCCTACACCGCAGATGAGCACATTGCCATCGCCTCCGCCAAAAGTCCCTTGGGCCCCTTCGTGCAAAAGACACCAACATGCATCTCAGGCACAACCAAACAGATAGACCCCTTCGTCTTCTTTGACACCGACGGAAAAATCTACCTGTATTATGTCCGTCTTTTGAACGGAAACAACATCTACGTCTCGCCCCTTAAGGCAGACTTGTCGGACATCGACACCACCAGCATCACCTTGTGCATCAAGGCAGAAAGATCTTGGGAAAATACCCGGAACGTAGCCTGGCCTGTCACCGAAGGCCCCACCATCCTCAAAAAGGACAATAAATACTACCTCTTTTATTCCGCCAACGATTACCGCAACATTGACTACGCCGTAGGTTTTGCCATCTCCGACTCGCCCCTTGGCCCTTGGAAAAAAACAGAGAAAGGCCCCTTTATCCACCGAAAACTCATGGGACGAAACGGCACGGGACACGGGGATTTCTTCACGGACAAAAAAGGTCAGCTTCAGTATGTGTTTCACCTGCATCGCTCTGATACCGAAGTGAGCCCCCGTGTAACAGGAATTGTAGAATGCAATTTTGTCCGGAATGCAGACGGGACAATGGGGATGAAGGCCGACAGTAGTTCCTTTCGTTATTTAGAAAAATCGAGGAAAAAATAATTCAAGAAAATATGTAACGAATTCGGAAATGATGGTAACGAAATTCATGGATCAGCCTCATTTCTCAAAAGCAAAAGATATGTACTAATGATCAGGAAAGCTGATAGTTGTACCATTTTGAGACTTTTCTTTTAAACGTTGCGTCCCTTCCCCTTTTCCAGATTTTCCATTACTCTAAACTCCACCATCCTCTGAATCAATGCCCAAGGCAACTCCTGACCGATCGGGAACTGCACAGTCCCTTTAGACATCACATATTCCGAAAGTTCCTCCCTAAAGTAATCAATAGCCGATGGTGTCGGGTAAAAGCCAATATGTGACTTGTAGCCCGCAAAATGGACCAGATTCCGGTTCAGTACATAAGTTGGTATCCCGTATTTGATGGCCTGAGTGGCAGTGGGAACGATTTGGCGGATGAGCGCGTCCAGTTTCCTCAAAATAGCCTGTGTTTCATTGGGATATTCATTTATATAGGCTTCAATGGTGGTGATTTTGTTCATAAACGGAATTTTACATAACTTTTCAAAGATAGAAACAATTTGGATATTCTTATGGTCAACAAAAAAGGAGAAATCTTCGAAGTTGGAGCACTACATAGTTAAATTGTTTACTCTCTGTAAAAAATAGATCAACACTCTCCTTAAATATCTGCGACGCTGTCGCAGATATTACAAACTAAGGAAAATATAAAGTATCATTTAGCTGAAATTCAACAGCCAGAAGTGGAGCCTATTCAGCCATAAACTCTCTGATGACCTAAGCGTATTGGTTTATCGGAAAACGCATTGTGGAGGAAGAACAAAACGAAGCGGACAGGGCTGAGTATGGGAAACAATTACTGGATAAATTATCCATTGAATTGACAAAAGAATATGGCAAAGGGGGTTCTTTATGATCTTTGAACAATTTTCGACAGTTTTACCTGGAATTTCCTGATTTCAAGAAAAGCCAAACGCGTTCGGCCAATTTGAACTGGTCGCATTAATTTCGGGTTATGCGCGTCGATGACAAAGCCGCACTGGTAGCTCAATGAAACGAAGTTATGTCTCAATTTTAAAATATTGAGACATTTTTTGTCCTTTACCAGATATTAACTATATCAGAAATAAAACAATCAAAATTGGTTGACATTTAAATATTTTTTGCTACTTTTGTCAACACAAACAAAAATATTTTTATGGAAAACAACTTTGCAACCAGACTTATTTCGGCCCGAAAAATGGCAGGGCTGTCGCTACAAAGCTTATCCGATAGATTGGGCAATGTGGTTACTAAGCAATCGCTCAACAAATATGAACAAGGCAAAATGAAACCTGATAGCGATTTAGTTATAGCCTTATCAAACATTTTAAATGTTCCGGTTAATTATTTTTATACCGAGCCTTCTGTTGAAATACAATTTCAGAACATTGATTTTCGGAAGTATTCCTCCAAACTTTCCGGCGCAGAAGAAGAATCTATACAAGAAAAAGCAAAAGAAGCGTTCGAGCGATACTTCGAGTTGGAAAATTTACTGAATATGTCTGAGGAAACGGCCAGTTTCAGTTTTTCCAAACCAATTTTATCAACGAACGATGCAGAGGATGCTGCAAATGCGTTGAGAAAAGAATGGGACCTTGGTTACGACCCCATCCCTGACGTTGTCGAAATGCTAGAGGATAAAGGATACAAGGTTGTGGAAATTGAAACAGCTAGCTCTTTCGATGGTTTTAAAGCAAATGTCGGTAAGAATAAAGTTATTGTGCTCCGAAGAACCAATGAAGAGGATGACATCGTTAGAAAGCGATTTACGGCTTTACATGAATTAGCTCACCATGTCCTTATTTTTCCAGTATATATGCCTCAAAAAGAAGAAGAAAAACTATGTCATGCCTTTGCCAGCGCTTTAATATATCCGGCTGAAATGGCCAGAAAAGAATTGCAAAAAGAGCGATTTCATTTTTATGAAAAGGAGCTAATGATAATCAAAGAAAGATGGGGTATATCTTTTTCAGCTATATTTAGCAGGGCTTTGCAACTGGACATCATTAATGCCGGGGTTTATAAACGTTTTAATATAGGCTATCGTTCCCGGAAATATCATCTTCCTAACATAGAACCGGGACGATTCAGAAGTAAAGAAAAACCTATAAGAATGGAACGTCTGGTCTATATTGGATTAGGGAATGAAATGCTAAGCATCAACGAAGCTGCATACTTTGCCGGTATATCTTCGTGGAAACTCAGGTCACAATTAGATCTAATGGTATGATAGTTGTCTTTACAGATGTGAGCGTGTTCTTCGATTTGTACAAGTTGCAAATCTTACCAGAGTTCTTTGAACTGAATTGGGATATACACACCTCAGATTTTGTATACAATGAGATTATTCATGAAGATCAATTAGAAGTATTCTCCATTTTTGTTAAGTGTCAGAAACTTCGTGTTATAAGAATCAGCTCAGAAGAGACACTGCTTATAGAAAAGATGAAGTTAAAGCGTTCCAATAAATCATTTCCGGATAGAACTGTTTTATGGAAGGCAAAACAAGAAAACTGCATATTATTGACATGTGATAAAGCCTTACGAGAAGAAGCAAACCATCAAAAAATTGAAGTGCATGGCAGCATTTGGGTTGTCAATCAACTAATTGAAAATAATAAAATTTCAATTTATAAGGGAATAAGCTTGTTGGAGAAATTAAAGAATGTAAACTCAAGGCTGCCTTTTTCCAAAATAGACAGATTGATAAACGATCTTAAACAAAAAACCGAAGCCAACGGAATGTAGCTTCGGGTGTTTTTTAGAAAATTGTTTCTTGCAGGATAACATTTTCAGACACAAAAGTAGTAAAAAACTTTTTACTGCCAAATATATTCCTTGGGCCGCATGCAAGTGCCTTAATATCAAATAGCTTGTAATGAAAACATACTCATTTATTATGGCAACAAACGGAACTTCCGGTGATGGTCACAGAAATGGTGCTGTTAGAGAACGCTCTCAATTCCAACATTCAAACGGAAATTGGTATAAGCGCGACACTAACAACGGCCAAATCATTGATGTAAATCAAAACGATCAACCACACAAAGGTGTGCGCAGAGAAAAGTAACAAGGAATTATTAATCAGTAAAAATTAAAAAAAATGTACAAGACAGGAGAAAAACCCGGAATCGGGCATTACAAATGTATGCATTGTGGTACAGTCGTCTACTTGAATAATTCATCCGACACTTTACCTCCATGTCCTCAATGTCACAATACGACTTGGACAAAAATCTAAAATAGAATGGGCTGTCTTTTCATAAAGACAGCCCATTCTATATTTAAAAACGCTTTTGCAATCTACGCATCAATTCTCGCATACGTTGCATTCGCTTCGATGAATGCACGTCTGGGAGGTACATCATCGCCCATCAGCATGGAGAAAACGTGATCTGCATCAGCAGCATTCTCAATGGTAATCTGGCGCAGTGTGCGGAAATCGGGATCCAGGGTGGTATGCCAAAGTTGTTCGGCATTCATTTCTCCCAAACCTTTGTAGCGTTGAGTATGAACAGCATTTTCATTACCACCACTATATTTTTCGATGAATTGTTGACGCTGAACTTCATTCCAGCAGTATTCTTCAGCCTTACCCTTTTTGCAAAGATAAAGTGGTGGAGTAGCAATATAGATATAACCCATTTCAATCAGAATTTTCATCTGGCGGAAAAAGAAAGTCAGCAGCAGGGTGTCGATGTGGCTACCATCGACGTCAGCATCAGTCATGATGATAATCTTGTGATATCTGAGCTTGTTGATGTTTAAAGCCTTTGAGTCTTCTTCTGTACCGATGGAAACACCAAGAGCAGTATATATGTTGCGGATTTCCTCGTTTTCAAGGATCCTGTGTGGCATTGCTTTCTCCACATTCAGGATCTTACCACGGATTGGCATGATGGCCTGAAACTTACGGGAACGGCCCTGTTTAGCCGTACCACCTGCAGAGTCCCCTTCGACGATGAAAAACTCACATTTTACAGGGTCGCGGTCCGAACAGTCAGCCAGTTTGCCAGGTAAGCCTCCACCGGAAAGTGGATTCTTGCGTTGTACCATTTCACGGGCATGACGGGCAGCATGACGGGCTGTAGCAGCCAAAATAACCTTATCAACAATGATTCTGGCTTCTTTGGGATGTTCTTCCAAATAATTACCCAAAGCTTCACTGACAGCCATGTCAACAGCACCAATCACTTCGTTGTTTCCAAGTTTCGTTTTAGTTTGTCCTTCAAACTGAGGTTCGGCAACTTTAATAGAGAGAACAGCAGTAAGACCTTCACGGAAGTCATCACCAGTCACTTCAATTTTCACCTTATCCAGCATTTTGGAGTCTTCGGCATACTTCTTCAACGTACGGGTCAAGCCACGACGGAAGCCAGCAAGGTGCGTTCCACCTTCAATGGTATTGATGTTGTTTACGTAGGAGAATATATTTTCGTTGTAGGATTGATTGTACATCATAGCTACTTCTACCGGTATACCACCGAACTTCTCTGTTGAAATGTGAATGACATCCTCAATAAGCGGTTCACGGGATTGATCCAGAAAGCGAACAAATTCTTTCAGACCTTCGGTTGAAGCGAAAGTCTCTGACTTGAATGTTCCATCTTCCAATATAACTCGACGGTCGGTCAAGGTTAGCTTGATACCTGTATTCAGATAAGCTAGCTCGCGTAAACGACCTGATAGAACATCGTATTTAAATTCAAGTACAGAGAATATTTCATCGTCCGGCATGAAGGTAATAGTTGTACCGGATTTTTCAGCAACGCCAATTTCACGGACACTGTAAAGAGGTTTTCCGCGTTGATAATCCTGTTCGAAAAGTTTTCCGTTACGGTGTACTTCCACATGAAAATCCTTAGAGAGTGCATTTACGCAGGAAACACCCACTCCGTGCAAACCGCCTGATACTTTATAGGAATCTTTATCAAATTTACCGCCGGCATGAAGCACGGTCAAAACAACTTCCAGAGCAGAACGTTGTTCCTTTTCATGAAAATCCACCGGGATACCACGACCGTTGTCAATCTCCGTAATGGAATTGTCTTCGTTGATGATTACCTGTATTTCGGTACAGTAACCTGCCATGGCCTCATCGATTGAATTGTCAACAACCTCATAGACCAAATGGTGCAAGCCTTTCAGCCCTGTATCGCCAATATACATGGAAGGACGCTTACGAACAGCTTCCAGTCCTTCAAGTACCTGAATACTATCAGCTGAATAAGCTAGAGTAGCAGCGTCTAATATTTCTTCTTCACTCATCATATAATCTGTCAATTTTTGATTAAAGTCAATTGTCTTTCACAATGTACATCAGGCATTCGCCGACACGTAAAGAACGAACAAATATAGGAAAACTTCACGACAAAAGCACCATACCTTTCAGGCTTTTTTTCAATGGACACCAACAAAAAAAGGCCGTATCTTTCGACACAGCCCTGCTTTGTATATAGGGTTTTAATTAAAGCTTATTAACGCCTTTGGTAAGCTTGGATTTCAAGTTGGCCGCTTTGTTCTTGTGAATCACATTCTTTTTAGCCAGCTTATCCAACATCGCAGTTACCTTAGGAAGTAAAGCCATTGCAGCTTCTTTCTCAGTTGCAGAACGTAAGTCACGAACAGCATTACGAGTTGTTTTTGCATAATAACGATTGTGCAGACGCTTTGTCAGCGCTTGACGAATTCTCTTGATGGATGATTTGTGATTTGCCATATCGACTAATCTATTTAATTTATGTAATTTTATTTGTAGCCCATAGGGGAGTCGAACCCCTCTTTCAAGAATGAAAATCTTACGTCCTAACCGATAGACGAATGGGCCAAGCCTGTTGCTTTTGTCTCTCAGATTTATGCCCGTTGACATTGACCTTGAAAGCGGGTGCAAAGATAAGGCACTTTTTGGTTTTGACAAACGTTTTCAGTAAAAAAATAACCTCAGAGGTGAATATTTTATACTGAACCCATTCCAAAACCTGGATATCAGCCTTTTACAGAGACCGATCTGAGTGTCTTTTTGTATAGTTCTGCATCCTTCAAGACCTCAATAGCGCTCTTTAAGCAGGGGTCATATTTGAGTGATTGCTGCAATTCGCCGGATTGGTAATAATAACGACTTACAATTTCTGTACTTAGCAGCAATTCGATCTCATCATGGAAGGTTTTAAAATCGGTATCCAGATCTCTGTTTAGCTTGGATTCCAACGCTTCGACTTCGGTCTTCACTTCCTTCGTGTAACTTTCCTGATCCAAAACTTCCTTCAGTTTGTTCAACGCCTTTTTACTTTGGTTTTCATACGTGAAATTCTTACTTTTTACATATTGCAGGAAATCCTGAAAGTCAGTATCGTTCAATTTGAATTCAGAAACAGGTGCTATCTTTTCATGCTTACTGCGATAGATGTTGGCATAATTAAAGATGTGCATGCCTTCGACCAGCGAAAAACTGATGGTTGCACCACGCTCTTCCTTGCATTCAATATCCGGCTGAATTCCTCCCCCATCCTTAACCTTTCTTCCTGCGCGCGTCAAGAACTCCGTGGTCAGGCTATCAGGTATACGACCTACACTCCCGTCTTCGTTCCGGTTAGCGTAATCGATGGCCTGTATACATCTTCCGCTGGGAATATAGTATTTAGCCGTTGTAACCTTTAAAACACCGTTATATGGTATAGGTCTGGTCGTTTGAACCAAGCCTTTTCCGTATGTCCTTGTACCCAGAATGACTGCTCTGTCAAGATCCTGCATAGCTCCGCATACAATCTCGGAAGAGGAGGCAGACCCGCTGTTGGCCAATATAACGATGGGCATCACTGTATCAACAGGTTCTCTGGTTGTCTTATAAATCTGATCCCACTGGTGAACCTTGCCACGGGTACTTACTATTTCCTGACCTTTTCCCATGAAAAGATTGCAGACGGAAACAGCCTCATCCAGAAGACCACCTCCATTACCCCGTAGGTCGAGTATGATCTTTTCGGCACCTTGTTTTTTCAAATCAAGCAAAGCCTGATGTATTTCCTGACTGGCTTTACTGGTAAAACCACTCAGATTGATGTATCCAATCTTGTCTGCCACCATGCCATGATAGGTCACCTGATTGATGACGACCAGTTCTCTGATAATCGTTTTCAGGAAGGGTTTGGACACGCCTTCCCGCTGTATCAGCAATTTCACCTCGGTACCCGGTTGACCTTTGAGTAGTTCACTGGCACGACTGGTGGACGCTTTATCCATTTTGACACCTCCGATTTCCAACAGGACATCTCCAACAAGAACACCACTCTTTTGCGCAGGAGTATTATCGTAGATATCCAGGATCATCACCTTTCCATTTTGCTGACCAATCATAGCACCTACTCCACCGTACTCTCCGGTAGTCATGAATTTAAAATCAGCTGTCTCAGACTCCTGCATATAATTGGTGTAGGGATCAAAAGAGGATATCATACCATTGATGCTGTTCAACAAAACCTTTTCGGGTTTGACGCTATCCACGTAAAATTGGTCTAACTCCCTGTAGATAGCATGTAGGATATCGTAATTCTTTGAAATCTCAAATTCCTTACTAGGTGCAGGGACTTCGCCGAACATGGAAAAATTCAATCCGAAAAGGAGGATTGAAACAATACAAATCGATTTATTTTTAGGCATACTGCTTATTCTACTATTATAAAACCTTATCAGAAAATATTCAAAAATGTGTGTGAATGGTTTCCCAGGTGGCATGGGTCATTTTCGGCCCAATCACTTCGATGACTTTCCCGGCAGTGATCGTACCGTAACGGGTGCAGTCAGCTAAACTTTTCCCTATGGACATGCCATATATGAAACCAGCAGCAAAAAGGTCACCGGCTCCTGTCGTATCCAGACAAACAGCTTCGATAGCGGGTATAAGCACCCTTTCATTTCCTTGAATGGCCATGGCTCCATGCTCACCTATTTTTACAACTGCAATTTCTACCTGGCTGGCCAGAGATTCCAAAGCCTCAGCAGGTTGCAGCCCGGTTAGTGCTTTGGCCTCCTCTTCATTGGCAAAAAGAATATCCACATAGTTGGCAATCAAGTCTTTTAAAAATGAAAGATGGTCTTCCACCACATTGTAGCTGGCAAGATCCAATGCTACCTTCAATCCTTCTTTTTTGGCCATCTGGACCGCTTTGAGTATGAGCTCATGGTTTTGAACCAGGTATCCTTCAATATAAAACAAGTCAGAACCTGAAAAAAAGTCCGGTTGAATATCTTCAGGCAAAAGACTGGCAGCAGCACCCAGAAAAGTAGCAAAAGTCCTTTCGCCGTCAGGGCTTATAAAGACGAGCGATTGGCCGGAAGCCATCTGACCTTCAAGCAAGTACGATTTTACACCGTAGGAATGCAAATCATTTTTGTAGTTCATCCCGACTTCATCTGCATACACTTTACCGATAAACCCAGAGTCAACGCCCAATTTGGATGCGCCTGTAATGGTATTCGCAGCCGAACCGCCACAAACAAAATGTTTGGGGAAATCAGCCATACGGGTGCTTATTGTAGAAAATTGTTCCTGATTGATGAGCTGCATGCTGCCTTTTGGCAAACCAAGCTCTATAAGTAAGTCGTCTGACCCAATGGTCATTAGTACATCGGTTAGGGCATTCCCCATACCTAAAAGTCGAATCATAGTCTTTTTTTTCTGCAAAGATATTGGATTATTCGAGAAATACCCTTACTTTTGCACCGCTTTCTGTTAAAAGAATGCAACACTCTTCAGTAGCTCAGTTGGTTAGAGCATCTGACTGTTAATCAGAGGGTCGTAGGTTCAAGTCCTACCTGGAGAGCTTTTTTTTTAGACATATTTATTCTTCAGTAGCTCAGTTGGTTAGAGCATCTGACTGTTAATCAGAGGGTCGTAGGTTCAAGTCCTACCTGGAGAGCGAAAAGAGGCTGTATCAAAAAGTATTTGATCAGCCTCTTTTCACATATACAAATTTATGGCCTTTTGAAACATCTTCTTTTTTTGAACTATAAACTTTAAAGCCATGACCAACCATCCGCTTGAAAAATTTCAGTTCTGTCCTTGTTGTGGTTCCTCTTTTTGGGAAATCAACAACGAAAAATCCAAACATTGTGCTGCTTGCGGCTTTACCTATTATGCAAATGCCTCTGCTGCAGTGGCCGCGTTGATACAGAACGAGCATGGTGACTTGCTGGTTTGTCGTCGTGGGAAGGAGCCGGCTAAAGGGACTCTGGATCTTCCGGGTGGTTTTGTCGACATGAATGAAACCATTGAAGAGGCTCTGCACCGGGAAATCATGGAAGAACTTGGTCTGTCTGTAACAAACATCCACTATTTTCAGTCTATACCCAATGAGTATGTTTATTCCGGAATGGTTATTCATACACTGGATTTTCTATTCCTTTGCAAGGTGGATGGTTTTGATAATATGAAAGCGATGGACGACGTCTCAGAGGCTTTTTTTAAGCCAGTTAACACAATTTCACCAGAGGATTTTGGCCTAAATTCAATAAAAAAAGGTATCATTGCATTTTTAAAAGATAACAAATGAAGCGAATCATTTTAGCAGGGTTATTTCTGAGCCTTTCTTCAACGGCTGTAATTTCACAGAATATAGAAACCAGAGAAGATCCTGATCAACTTTTTTACCTTGCGACCGAACAATACAAAGAAAAAGAGTATCCCAGCTGCTTTCGGACAATTGAGACCTGGTTTGAGAAATCAGACAATCAGGTCCTCGTGGAAGAGGCTACTTTCTTGCGTGCTGCAGCTGCGTTTGAACTGAACAAAAAGGAGACCAGCTTACTCCTGATACAGTTTCTGGAAAAATACCCGGTATCCCCTCATGCTTCCAAAGCCTATTATTTACTGGGCTGTTCTGCCTTAAATGCAGAAGAGTACAAGGATGCTGTGGAATTCTTTTACCGTTGTCCGGTAGAAGAGCTCACGGAAAAAGAACAACTGGATTATGAATTCCGTTCTGCCTATGCTTCCCTTCAACTGAGGGACTTTGAAACTGCCCGCAGGCTCTTCGGTCTATTGATGAACGGAAATAGCCGGTATGTTGGTTCAGCCACGTACTTCAATTCCTATATGGATTATTCCGAAGGCAAGATGAAAGAAGCCATGATCGGATTCCAGAAAATTGCCAAACATGCACAATACAAAGAAGCGGTACCTTACTTCAACCTGCAATTGCTCTACATCGATGGTCAATTGGATGAAATGCTGAAGCAAGCCGACCAGTTGATGGATAAAAATCCAACCATGGAACAAAAAACGGAACTCATCCGTTTGAAAGGTGCAGCCTGGTTTGACAAAAAAGATTTTAAGCAATCACAGAAATACTATTTGGAATATCTGAGTTTCAACCCCAAATTGCTACGTTCCGACCAATATAGAATAGGTGTCAATTATTATACCGAAAAGCTCTACGACACAGCCATCCAATACCTGACCAAAGTGACTGAACCCAACGATGCGTTGTCACAAAGTGCCACCTATCACCTGGGGCTTTGCTACCTGAAACAGGACAAAAACGACATGGCGCGCATGAGCTTTGAACAGGCCTCCCTGACAAATTTTGACAAGAGCACCAAGGAAAAAGCCTTGTACAACTACGCTTTACTCTGTTATGAAACGTCCTTTTCTCCTTTCAACGAGCAGGTTAAGGCCTTCCAGCGCATCCTGACTGAATTCCCGAATTCCGAGTTTGCCGATCAGGTTTACGGTTATCTGGCCGAGGTTTTCCTTTCATCCAAAGAATACGAACAGTCACTTTCAGAGATCCAGAAAATTGCCAAACCAGACCAGAAACTCCTGCAGACCAAATGTCGCCTGCTCTTCCTACTTGGCGTGGAACGTTTCAACAACGGGCTCTTCAAGGAATCGGCAGACCTTTTGACTGAATCCATCGAACTTTCAGAAAAATTAGGTATTTCCAGCACGGAAGCTTACTTCTGGAGAGGTGAAGCCAGATATGGTCTAACCCAATACGGCACTGCTTTGCTTGACTATAAAAAATTCGCCGGCAGCACTGGTGCAATCACCATGAATGCTTATCCGCTTTCTCTGTACAATCAGGGCTATTGCCTTTTTAATATGGGAAAATATGCAGATGCCAGAACCTTTTTTGAAAAATACATTGCACTGAGTAATGTCAAAAAAGAAGAAAACTATCCGGACGCACTAAACCGCATTGGGGACTGTTATTTTCAGGCCAAAAACTATGCAAAAGCCGAGAAATCCTATCAGGATGCAGACCTAAGCTTCAAGACCGGAAACGATTACGCCGTTTATCAGAGAGCTTTTTGCCTCGGTTTACGCAAACAACACAATGCTAAGATTGAATTGCTGAAGAATTTTGGAACCCGTTTCCCGAACTCTGATTATGCAGATGATGCCCTATTTGAAACAGCACGTACCTACATTGATCTCAAGAAGCCCGATCAGGCCATAGCATCATTCAATCTGCTGATGAAAAACTTTGAAGGTAGTCCACTTTCCCGCAAGGCCGGAATCCAGATTGCCCTACAATACTTCAATCAAGGAGATAAAGACAATGCTGTAGTCGCATACAAAAAGGTGATCGAACAGTATCCGGGCAGCGAAGAGGCCAGGATGGCCTTAAGTGACCTGAAAATGATTTATGTAAACAGCAACGCAGTAGACGACTTTGTCGATTACACCAAAAATCTTGGGAATGTACCTGGCATTGACGCCAGCGAACAAGATTCCCTTTCATTTACAGCTGCAGAACACTTGTTGATGGATGGAAAGAACGATGCCGCCATCAAAAGTTTCAAAGCTTATCTGACCCAATTTCCTTCAGGTGCCTTTCAGACAGACTGCCATTATCACCTTGGAAATTTGTTGATGCTGAAGAAGGAAAAGGATGAAGCCCTTGAACACCTTGATTTTGTAGCGAAACAGACTGGTCATAAATTCCAGGCAGAAGCTGCAGAAATGGCAGCAGAAACCTATTATGAAGATAAAAACTACAGTAAAGCCCTTCCCGATTTTGAACTGATGGAATCGCTTGCCACTGAGAAGAATACCCGTATAGCCGCCAAACTCGGAAAACTACGTTGCTTGTATTTTGACAACGAAAAGAAAGAGGCTATTGAGGCCGCAAACAACCTGATCAATGAAGCCAGCCTGAGCGCAGACATTCTGAGAGAAGCCCGCTACTACCGCGCCCTGTCTTTATTGGAAAATGGTCAGGCGGATAAGGCTAAAACAGATCTGGAAGCCTTATCGGTTGAATCACAGACGGTTTTTGGCGCCGAAGGTCGATTCAGACTGGCTGATTATCTCTTCAAGAAGGGCTCTGTTAAAGAATCCGAGAAGATTATACAAAACTTTATCAAAGAAGGCACTTCCCATTCTTATTGGTTGGCCAGAAGTTTTGTATTGTTGGCCGATATAAACATACTACGCAAAGATGATTTCCAGGCCAAACAATATTTATTGAGTTTGAAAGAAAATTACAAGGACGATAATGATGTTCAGGAAATGATTTCTACTCGTCTGAGTGCTATAGCCAAAAGAAGCAAATAATTATGAAGACCTATACAATACTTGTTCTTGCAGGATGTACTTTAATAGCTACCTCCCTGAATGCTCAAACGACAAAAAAGAAATCGACAGCCACCCCAAAAGATACGTTGATTCAAAGGGACCTGGTGATGGAGAAGGAATACGAACCAACCGTTGGTCAGGCCGAGAAACTACCTACTTCACCGGATCTCGAAACAATAAAGGTGGAAAAACAACCACTGGCCTTTTCCATTACAGAAAGTCCCACGATCGTTCATGGGGATTACAATCCGTTGCCTGCAGCAGGCATAAATATGCCCTTCCCGGCCAGTGATCAGTTTGGTTTTATCCGTTTGGGAGTAGGAAGTCGCCGTTCATTCCTTGGTGATGCTCAACTGAATCTACTTCGCCAAACCAATCAGGCACTCGACGTCAGTTTCATGCACCGATCTGTTTTTGGTGACATCATCAATTCCAACGAAGAATCCGTTCGTGCCTACAACAATAACAACTTTCTTAGGACATCCTATAAGCTTCATCTGGAAAATACAGAAATTGATGCACACCTTTCGGAAAAATACAATGCCTGGAACTACTACGGCACCTGGAGAACCAGTGCTTTACCTGCCAATTCGGTGACACCACCCAACGGACAATGGTCCTCAGACAGTGAATTTGGATTGAACATCAAGTCCAAAGATATGGGCCAGCCTTTTTCCTATAAAATGTATGCTGAAGGCCATTTATTCAGACTTGGCAAAGGATTTGAATCCTCAGGAACATCAAATAGTAAAGCCGGACAAGAAAAGGAATTCAGCCTGAAAGGGACTTTGAACTATGACATTAATGAATTGTTCCATCTTGGTCTCGATGCCCAAATGCGCAACTTCACCTATCGGGCACCGGTCACCCTTGCCTTAAACGGTTCCAGCCTCAGCGATTTAGACAAGAGTTTTGCCGACAGACGTTGGTTTGAATTTACACCTTATGGCAGAATGACCTATAAAAGATGGTTGCTCACCGCCGGATTGAAATTATCCATCCCCACCTTGCTGAACGAACTGGTGAAACCAAATATCGTTGCATCCGCCTCTACAGCATTGAGTGAGAGAGCGTCCTTTAAAGTGAAGCTGGACGGAGGCGTTCAACCCCTTTCCTATCGGGAAGGATTGGAAATGAATCCTTATCTGGATCCAGCCATTCGCCTCAAGTCGGCCTGGAAAGTGATAGACCTGAGCGGACAGATTGATTACAGACCATTCACCAACCTCCGGTTGAGTCCGGCTGCCGGATACGACATAACCAAGGATATGCCTGCTTTTTTCAACGCTTATCCCCTAGCTGAAGGAGTCAATGACACTTACGGTAATCTATTCGATGTCAAGTACATGAACTCCAACCGCTTTTGGGTTGGAATGAACGGACTTTATTCGTACAGAAGTTTTCTGACCTTACAGGGCGAAGTTTATTACAACCAGTATGTAAATTTCAGTTCTGACAACAATGTAGATAACCTCTTGAAAGAAAACGGACGCAAGGCATGGTACAGACCAGGACTTCAGACCAGACTCAGAGCAGACTTCACCCCCATAGATGAATTGAACCTCTTCGTAGATTACAAGGTGGAATCTATGCGCTATACAGCTACCAGAACAGACTTCTGTAAAGTCATGAATCCCATCAACGATCTGAGTATTGGTGCAAACTTCAAGCTGACCAAAGATGTTGGCGTATTCCTGCATGTAAACAACTTGCTGGATCAACGCTACGAAGTATGGAACGGATATGCTGTACATGGCTTCACCGCAATGATTGGAGGTTCAGTGAAATTCTGACCTTCAAAATACTAAGTTGAAATGCTTATCAAGATTAAGGCTATTGTTTTACATTGTCTGGCATACAACGACACCACCAATATCGTACACCTGTATACGGAGGATTTCGGTCGGGTAAGCTATCTGGCTACGAGAAGCCACAGCAAGAAATCCAACCTGAAAAGTGCTCTTTTTATGCCCTTGTCTTTGGTGGAAATTGAAGCCGAACACAAAAATAACCGGAGCCTTCAGCGTATCAAGGAAATCCGCTCCATCTATAGTTTCAATGGAATACCTTACGACCCGGTCAAAAATGTTGTTTCGCTATTTCTGGCTGAGGTTCTTTACCGTTCCTTGCGCGAAATGGAGAAAAATCCGTCCCTGTACGACTACCTTTTTCGTTCTATTCAATACCTGGACCTCTGCGAAAAAGGCATGGCCAACTTTCACCTGGTCTTTCTCATCAAGCTCACCCGATACCTCGGTTTTTATCCCAATGTGGAGGATCAGCAGCCCAACTGGTACTTCGACCTTCAGGGAGGCGCATTCTCCCCCACCAGGCCTCAGCATAATGCCTGGCTTGCCCCTCGGGAGGCTACGAACTTTGCCGTTCTGATGCGCATGAACTTTGAGAACATGCACGCCTTTCAGTTTGAAAGACACCAAAGAGTGGAAATTCTCAGACAAATGCTGAACTACTATCGGATGCATCTGACGGATTTTCCGAGTATCAAGTCCTTGAGCGTTTTGCAAGAACTTTACGATTAACCGTTCCTTGATTTACCGACTACACCTATGAAATATTGTACTAATAATTGTTATTAAGTACTATTTGACTCAAATAATGGAATTACTTAAAATAATTGTATATTTTTGAACAAACAATTTTAATATCATTTTCATTATACTACAATTAACACTATGGAAGCACAGAAAGTAGATTTATTCGTTATGAGCAATTCCAAATTTTTTGAAAGTTATCATTTGGTTGAAATTCGGGAAAGACTTCTGAAGATGGATGATAATAAATGGTCTATTTTACAAATCACACAATTTAAGGATCCAATCATCAGCATCGTGCTATCCCTTTTGGCAGGCACGTTAGGCATTGATCGTTTTTACATTGGTGACACAGGTATAGGCATTGGGAAACTACTCACATGCGGTGGTTTAAGTATTTGGGCCATTGTTGACTGGTTTTTGATTATGCCTGCCACCAAACAGAAAAACTTCGAAAAATTTCAACTTACATTTTATTAATTACGATTCATGACATTGAATAGAGACAAACTCTATCTATTCTTGATGTTTACATGTTTGATAGGGGCTAGTTGGATTTTTGTTAATCTACGTTCTCAAATTCATTATGGGTTGGCCGTGAATACTTGCCTTTTTAAAAATTTGACAACTATTCCGTGCCCTTCTTGCGGGTCGACTCGATCCGTCATTTACCTTTTGCAGGGTCGTTTTGCGGATGCCTTTTTACTCAATCCAATTGGCTATTTGTTTATCCCCTTTCTGACATTGACCCCCACTTGGATAGTGATAGATTGGATCAGTAACAAAGATACACTCTACAAATTTTACCGAAAAACGGAATTGTTTATTCAGAAAAAAACGGTAAGTTGGTTACTTATCATATTGATTTTAGTCAATTGGATCTGGAACATCGTAAAAAATAATTAAAATGGATATAACCGAAAAATTTGAACACCTTGAAGAGTATGAAAAGGAAAAAGCGTCCAACAGTTATCTCATGTCTGTTATCTTTATGACAGTAGGACTACCTATTCCTTTTGTAAACCTAATTGGAACCATCGTATTTTGGGCTGGAAACAAAAAGGAATCGTATTTCGTCCGCTGGCATTGCATGCAAGCCTTTCTTACGCAATTCTCGCTTTTTATCATCAATTCCATCGGTATCGTTTGGGCCTTAATTCTTTATTTCAAGGAATTACAGATAAACAACCTGTTTATATCGTATTTGCTGACTATACTGGTTTTCAATTTGGTGGAATTCATTGCTACTATTGCAGGCGCAGTTCAAACGCGAAAAGGCATCCACCCGAAATGGTTTTTTTATGGTCATTTGACAGACCTTTTAAGCAAAAAAAGAATATGAAGAAAGTCTTATTTCAGGGATTAGCAACGATTGGAGCGTTCTTCATTCTATGGTTTGTCTTAAATCAGGTAAATTGGTACAGCGTTCTGCACCTAAAAACGGTAACGGAAAAAACCGAAAAAGCGCTGGGTGAACTATACTGGGATTTCTTCAGTGCCGACAAAAAAGAAGTGACTGACCTCAAAATAACGAAACCGGTAGACCTATGGGTGGCTCGAATTTGTGTCTCCAATGAAATCGATCCACAGAAAATAAAAATCCATATCATTCAAAGTCAGGAAGTCAATGCCTTTGCCTTACCTGACCATCATCTGGTTATTTTTACCGGGTTGCTCCAAATGGCAGACAACGAAGCTGAGATTTGCGGGGTTATTGGGCATGAGTTGTCTCATATGGAAAACAACCATGTAATGAAAAAATTGGTTCGTGAAATAGGAATGACCACATTGCTCTCGTCCGCGACTGGCAATAACAGCAATGTTATTAACGAAGCAGTCCAAAAATTGGTATCAACAGCCTATGACAGGGATATGGAAACAGAGGCAGACTTTCAGGCTATTGAGTACATTAAAAAAGCCAATATGAATCCCAACGGTTATGCGCAAATGCTCTACAAACTGGCAAAAACGGAACCAAAAGTAAATCAGATTTTCACCATTTTAAACACGCATCCCAATACGTATAAACGGATCAATGCCGTGACGGATTACGATCATTTAAAGGGTAACAATGATTTTCATGAAGTGGTTTCGAAGAAAACCTGGGTGGAGTTCAAACAGTCGTTATCAGTGCTTTAGAATTGGATTTTGTCATCTTAAATAAAGATTTTTATGAAAATTATTAAAAACATCATCCTGACGGCCCTAGCCGCTTTTCTGATTCTTTATTTCTACATGCCAGTACTTAACTACGGATTTTGGGGACTGCCGTGTTTATTCGCTTTTCTGTTGGTGCTCTGGCTCTTTCTGAACAAGCAATTGTTCACCTTTGTCATGGTCGGACAAACCATTCAGTTTAACAACAAGCTGCGTAAAATCCCTGCTATTTTTTGTGGTGTTCTGCTTGTTTACATGATCGTCGTTCCATTTATATCTTCCTGGGCCTTGTTCAGAAATCAGGCATACAAAGAATTAATTGGAAATGTAGATATCGGCAAAAATCTGTCCAATCACATGATGCCTATCTCCATTGAAAAAATCCGCGTAGTGGATCAATCGCTCGCTCAGGTGTTGGGCGATAAGGTTTTGGGTTCGCAACCAGCCCTGGGAAGTCAGGTAGTTTTGGGAACTTTCAGTATTCAAAAAGTCAATGACGGTCTGTACTGGGTAGCACCACTGCTTCATTCCGGTTTTTTTAAATGGCAAAAAAACATGGAAGGTTCAAGTGGCTATGTGATGGTCAATGCAACCGACGAACGCGATGTTCGGCTAGTTCAGGAGGTTAACGGTAAACCGGTCAAAATAAAATATCAGGCGAACTCGTATTTCTTTCAGGATCTCGAACGATACCTGTATTTCAATGGGTATATGTTTCAGGGTCTAACCGACTATACCTTTGAAATTAATGACGAAGGAACGCCATTTTGGGTTGTGACCAAATACAAGAAAACCATTGGCTTCTATGGTGAGGATGCAACTGGTGTTGTGGTTTTAAACGCACAAACGGGAGAAATCAATGAATATTCCATCAAAGATGCTCCATTGTGGATAGATCGGATTCAACCTGCCAATTTCATTGAAAAACAATTAAACGACTGGGGACTCTATGTAAAGGGTTACTGGAACTTTTCAAACGAAAACAAACTTCAGATTACGGAACCTGTCACGCTGGTCTATGGAGATGACAACAGAGCCTATTGGTATACCGGCCTGACATCCATCGGGTCTGATGAGTCAACGGTCGGTTTTGTCCTGATCGATTCCAGAACAAAAAAAGCAATCTGGTACAAACAAAGCGGAGCAACGGAATTTGCCGCCCAAAATTCGGCCAAAGGAAAAGTACAGGAAAAAGGCTATTATGCCGCAGCACCTATTCCTTACAACATCAACAACATCCCAACTTATGTCATTACGCTAAAAGACAATGGCGGACTCGTGAAAATGTTTGCCATGGTGGCCATTGAGGATTATACGATTGTAGGTGTTGGTAATACGATGAGAGAATGTCTGATGGCTTATAAAAGTGCTTTCAATGCAACAAACGGTAAACTAAATGCCAAAAGCAAGACGGAAAAGAATTTACTCAAAGCTATCATCACCAGGATAAACGGTGATATTAAAAATGGCAACACCTTTTATTACTTTACCCTGAGTGGCAGTAAATCTATATTCATTGGCTCATCCCAAATTTCCAACGAGTTTCCGGTTACAACAGTCGGGGATAGTGTAGAAATAACCTTTGACAATGACAGTCAGGACATTATAGATGTTTCAACATTCAAGAATAAAACCATTTTCTAAAGATAAGGCATAAAAAATCCGGAGGGGATGTTTCACTTCCCTTCCGGATTTTACCTTTTAAACCAAATCAACCTAAAAAAACCTATTTATCTTTTATTTCAACTTCTTCGAAATGAGGTTGTCCAAAGCACACCTTCCACCTCCACCAATCATCACAGCCAATGCCAGTCCGATAATCAGGATAAAGTATTCCATACCTTCTCCACTTTGTGCACCAAACCAGTTCATAAAGAAACCGTTGTGAATGTGTCCACCCAGTACCATGGCTCCAGACATTGTCAAAAAGATGGAAAATGCCATGAAACGGGATCCCAATCCAAGAATGACACCTATGCTGCCTGCAAACTCTGCCAAAATAACCATAACCGCAAGGATGACGGGTAACCCCATGGATGTAAGCGCACCGACTGTTCCTTCAAATCCATAACCTCCAAAAAGTCCTAATGCTTTTTGCATACCGTGAGGAAGAACTACTGCGCCCAAAACTATACGTGCTATCATCAAAGGCCAGGAATGAGTGTCTGTTGCGAAAAATGCTTTAACTGTTTTCATATTCTTCTTTATTAAAATGATTATAATGTCATTGGCACTTCCATCACCAACAATCTGGATGGAACTGTTGCTTCAATTTCAAGATGGTCAACTTCCCAGACTCCAAGTCCGTCGCGTCGCTCCAGAGTGTACCCGGCCACATGGACACTACCTTCCAGGACAAACAAATAGACTCCGGAATCTTTTTTCTTTAATGAATAGGTACCCTTCCAACCTTTTGAGAGATCACCCAAGTGAAACCAGGCGTCTTGCCCTATCCAGGCTCCCTTTTCATCGGGATTCGGTGAAACAATCTGATACAGAGTATCTGGTTCTGCCACATCTGCCAAGGATATCTGACTGTAACGAGGTTTCGTGTTTTTTTCTTTCGGGAAAACCCAGATTTGAAGAAATGCAGCTTCCTCTTTCAAGTTCTTGTTGAATTCGCTGTGGAAAATACCGGTACCTGCACTCATGACCTGAATCTCACCTGCCTGGATGACAGCAACATTGTTCATGCTATCCTTGTGTTCCAGCGTACCGGACAATGGAATGGAAATGATTTCCATATTATCGTGGGGATGCATGCTGAAACCTTCTCCGCCGGTGATGCGATCATCGTTCAATACCCTGAGGGCGCCAAAATGAATGCGTTCCGGATTGTAGTAATTGGCAAAACTAAATGTATGGTGAGAATCCAGCCAACCGTGATTGGCATGTCCGCGTGTTTCTGATTTGTGAAGTGTCGTTTTCATTTTGTCTTGTGTTATTTTCTATGACAAAAGTACGGCGAGAAAGATCGACCCGAAGTAAAGAAATCAGGCGAATGATTGCAAAAATCAGGACTGACGGGCAGAATTTCGGAATTCTGTAGGAGTTATACCAGTCATTTTCTTGAAAAAGTTGTTGAAATGAGCCGGTTCTTCGAACCCCAGATAAAAGGTCAACTCCTTGTTACTGATATCACTGAAGATCAGTGAACGCTTGGCTTCGATGATCAGCTTATTCTGTATATGATCCTTGGCCGATACCCCGGTGAGGCTTTTTAGGGTCTTGTTCAGGTAATCGGATGTGACAGCCAATTCGGCCGCGTAGTCCGATACCATATGGTCGGTGGCAAAATGTTTCTCCAGCAACTGCTTAAAAGGACGTAGTAGGTGGTTCCCGCCTTCTACCAGCTGGGTATTCTGCATTTTGACAGATGTGCACTGGCTGTTGCACTGAATCAGGAAAAGCCTCAACAGGGAGCCAAAAGCTTCCGTCGTATAATTTTCTATGTCCTGTGTAAAATAGGCCATCTGACTCAGGATATTCAGGTAAACAGGCATCTTTTTTTCATCGACGTGGATGGGTGGAGAAATGCCATATTCGTTGAAAAGGTAGATGTCGTTGATCAATTTTTCAGGTATGGCATTGGCCATCAGAAATTCCTCGGTAAAAAGGATGATACGACCCACGGGAGGACTGAAAAAAAGAAGCTGATGCATTTGCAAGGGCTGGACAAAAAAGATCGAACCATCTTCGACCTTATATTCATTGAAATCCACATAATGGATGCCCGTGCCTTTTTCGATAAACATAATGGCATAATAGGCGTGCCTGTGAGGACGCTCCGATTCCCAAAACTCTGCCGTATAGACATCCTCCAATGATTTCAATGCGAAACCACCGGGATTAATCGAGCTCTCGGCAAAGGTGTAGGTGCGTATGTCTGTATGTCTGGTAATCATGTGTTTTTATTTCTATTCTACAAAAAACACAGCTTTGTAACTCTGTTGTTTTAATGTCGCAATATAATATAAGTTTCTTTGTAAAAACAGAAAAAATGAACACTCTAAATTATTATCCAACCATTGTCATTTCAGATGTACACCTCGGAACAGAACACTCAAAAACAAGACAACTCGCTGATTTCCTGCGAACTGTAAATTGCGATACGCTAATTTTGAATGGTGACATCATTGATGGCTGGAATCTTCAAAAAGGTGGAAAAGGTAAATGGAAAAAAGAACACACCGATTTTTTCAAAATCATCATGAAAATGATGGAAAACCACAATACAAAAGTAATCTATGTGCGTGGTAATCACGATGATTTTATTGATCTTCTGGCTCCATTTTCATTCGCCAATTTTTCAATAGTAAAAGATTACACCCACGAAAAAAACGGCAAACGTTACTATGTCGTTCATGGTGATATTTTCGATAGTGTCACTTCCAAAATGGTTTGGCTGGCAAAACTGGGAGATGCAGGTTACACCTTTCTCTTGTGGCTAAACCGGATTTACAATTTATACCGAACCAAAAAAGGACTGCCCTATTATTCTCTTTCACAAAGCATTAAGCAAAAAGTAAAATCAGCCGTTTCTTACATTTCAGATTTTGAGAATGAACTGGTTTTGCTGGCACGCGCCCGACATGCAGACGGTATCATTTGCGGGCATATTCACCAACCTGCCAACTCCATGATAGACGGAATTCATTATTTAAACTCAGGCGATTGGGTGGAAAGTATGTCTGCATTGCTTGAACACGTAGATGGCACCTGGGAGGTTTACATGCACAATAATTCCGTGGAATTAACTAAACCAATGGAAATTTACGAATTGCCAAAACTATCAAAAAGTCCGTTGAGGGTTGCATTTTCAAATAGCCTCCTGAATCAAATCTTCTAAAAGAAATTCTACATGAAATATTTATTTGTAGTGCAAGGCGAAGGTAGAGGTCATTTTACCCAAGCCTTGAGTTTAAAGTCTATGCTTGAACGGAATGGTCATGAAGTCGTGGCCGTTATGGTTGGAGGCAGTGCCAAACGTCGTTTACCGGATTTCTTTTCAAAGAAAATTAATTCAGAAATCATTCAGTTTCAAAGTCCAAATTTTCTACCTACCCCCAAAGGTAAGCACTCCTTTCTTTTTGTAAGTATTCTCTATAACATTATGGTCTTACCTATTTTTATTCAAAGCATTTTCACCATTCGTCGCACCATTCTAGACCATCAACCCGATGTTGTGGTTAATTTTTACGAATTGCTTTGTGGTATTACGTATGGTTTGTTTAATCCTGGACCGCCTATGATCAATGTAGCACATCAGTATTACTTTCTGACTCCGGTTTTCAATTATACAGGTAAAAACATCAATCAATTTAAATTACTGAATTTTTACACAAGGCTTACTTCAATAAACTCATTTAAAATATTAGCACTTTCTTTTCGGGAAGAAAAGACATTACAATATGGTAAAATAGCCATTGTTCCTCCACTTTTACGAAAAGAAGTGCTGCATCAACAAACTTCTGAGGGCGATTATATTCATGGTTACATGATCAATACCGGATTTGCAAAGGAGTTGGTTCAATGGAGCAAAAATAATCCCAATCAGAAACTTCATTTTTTTTGGGATAAAAAGAACGGAGAAAGAACGGAGAAACTAACACCAAAATTGACGTTGCATCAATTGAGTGATGCCCTCTTTTTACAGTTCATGGCTTATTCTAAGGCTTATGCCACAACCGGAGGATTTGAATCTGTTTGTGAAGCAATGTATATGCAAAAACCGGTTTTAATGGTACCTACGCATATTGAGCAAGAATGCAATGTCATTGACGCCATCCATTCAGGAGCTGGAGTTAGCTCAGATAAATTTGATCTTGACTTGCTGATTGGTTTTGTTCCAAACTTTAAAAAAACGATGGCATTCAACTATTGGACACGTTCCTCTGAGGATTATTTTATGCTTGAGTTAACGAGTATACAAAGGAACATTTCAACAATAGTAACTGCCATTTAAAATTCATTCGCAGTGACTAAAATACCAGTTTTTAAAAAAAAATTAAATACAATGGAAACTAATTTTATTAATAAAGCATATCACATGATTGATATTCATTCTTCCTTTCAGCCAGAAAAATATAAGAGTAGACCTGAAAAATATTTATCTCTAAAAGAAAAAGGTCTTATAGAAGAATACGAGTGGTTTGAGGAATTTAAAATCAACGAGGAATACGATGATTAATGTGATTCCGCCCCTCCTTATGTTCTTCAGTCATCAGGTTGTTTAAATGGATATTTAAACGGTTATCGGCAGGATAAAAATCGTGCCAAGGATAAAACTTCATCGCGGGAAGAATGAGCGATAATGGTTGATGTCATTACTCCAGAAATGGCGGTTCCAGGTACAACCAGGGTGCGAATTTCCACCGCTCTCAACGTATTCAGACACTGATGCATCTCTATCTTGTGATCTGTAAATTTGTTGGGAAGAAATACCGTTAACCATCAAAATATTTAACCGATTTCCTTTTAAAAGTGAAATTTCAGAATCCGTTCTGCGAACGCCTGTCATTAAAACATTTTTCATTATAACCTGATAGATGAATAAATTTCGTGACAATGCAGCTTCGTCTTCGCTAAATTCGAGCTACAGAGGTGTGACAGATTTTTTATGTCTCTTTTTAATTATGAATGTAACTCCATTGACATCTATTTGTAATATAAAATATTGTTTTTTGGCCATAAAAAATTCCTGAAAAAAAATGGTACTATCTAAAGTCGCTGCGATAGAAATCGGATCAAATGCCGTTAGACTATTAATATCCCGTGTTCAAAAACAATCTGATGGATTTGAACTGAAGAAGGAATTACTTCTACGCATCCCACTCCGACTGGGAGAAGACAGTTTTACATTGGGGGAGATCAGTGAAAATCGGGTAGATAAATTAATAAAAGTGATGAATTCTTTCCGATACTTAATGAATGTATATCAAGTGGATATTTACCGTGCTTATGCCACTTCTGCCATGAGAGATGCAAAAAATAATGAAGAAATTGTACGGATAATTAAGGAAAAAGCAAAGATCGACTTAAAAGTTATTACCGGAGCTCAGGAAGCAAAAATAATCTTTGAAAGCCATGCAGCTGACAGTTTGCGGTTGGATAAAAACTATCTTTATGTAGATGTTGGTGGAGGAAGTACCGAGATATCACTAATTATAAATGGCGCATTGGCCGATTATAAATCGTTTAATGTGGGCACAATACGCATGTTGCATGGTAAAGTAGCATACAAGGAAATGAAGGAAATGAAGTCCTATCTTAAAAATTTACAAAAAGACTTTGCCCCTGTTGAGATTATAGGCTCTGGGGGTAACATCAATAAATTATTCCGATTGTCAAAAACGCCCAAAACCCAAGCTCTTACAACCATAAAACTACAGGAAATATATAATGAGCTAACTCAGTATACATTAGAAGAACGTATCTCCACATTTGACCTCAAGCCAGATCGAGCAGATGTTATTATACCTGCTTGCGAGCTTTTCTTAAAAATTGCTGAAGTTTCAAATATTACAACTATAAATGTTCCGACAATTAGATTGGTGGATGGAATCGTACATTCAATTCTGGAAGAAGTCAACATACACCGCTTACAGTCAGACCAGAAATTGATTTCAAATATCTAGTTTAAATTCTAACTATCTCCTTAAAGCCCACTAAAATCCACATCCTCAAACCTCAGAGAAGGTATCTGATACGCATTATTCACCCGCGGATCGTTTCCAATCTCAGCCAGATTGTTCCAAAGCGTCAGCATATTTCCGGTGATATTCATGCCGGATACAGGCTGTGTCAGTTTACCGTTTTCAATGAGAAAGCCTTCAATTCCAAAGGAAAAATCACCGGAGGAACTGTTGCTGTTACCACCATTGAAACCGGTAACGAGAATGCCTTTATCCAGGGCAGCAATCATTTCTTCCATGGAATGCGGACCCTGTTCAAGTATCAGATGCGAAGGGCCGCTGATGGTTGGCTCTACTCCCATTTTCAAACCATTGTACGTATCAATGAAATAGGTTTCCAATACACCTTTGTTGAAAATAGAGCGTTTCTGTGTAGCCACCCCCTCGCTGTCAAAATAACGGGAACCAAAACTGTGGAGAATATGTGGGTCATCCACAAGGGTCACTTTATCCGAAAGTACCTGCTGACCTTTTTTGTCCAACAGGAAGGAATTATTTTGTTGCAAAGCCGATCCGTTCAGAACCGAAAGAATGGGTGATAAAAGACGCACACTGTTCATGTTGTCAACAATCATCGAGTAGTTACCAGACTCAATTTTTTCCTGACCCAGCTTACGCAGAGTCCGTTCGAGTGCAATCTTACCAATGTCTTTTTTGATCAGGTCATCAATAGAAAGCGCCTGGTCAAACCAGTAGGATTCCGGTCTGGACTCCCCTTCACCTTTAACTGAAACACTGACAGACAAACTAAAGTAGCTCACAGAGTTCTCGCCTTCAAAGCCGTTGCTGGCAATCATATAAGAGAAAGATTCACCATCATTGTAGGCCGATTGCACAGAAAGTATGCGCTCATCGGTACCCAGAATTTCATTAGCGGCATCTTGTGCAAGCTGCAACTGATCATCGGGCTGAAGCGTCGATATTTTTGGATCATGGATGGTCAGGTCAGGCTGTCCACCTTTGTAATACTTGTCGGGATTCGGCAGCTGACGAAGGGTGTCCGGTGCCAGATAGCGCACAGATTCCACTGCATTTGTGATAAACTTTTCCAACTCCTTCTTTTCCATTCGATTGGTGGAAAAGGAACCATAGCGTTCATCGACATACAAACTCATAACCATCTGATTTTCGGATGATTGCTGAAGCTTATCCAGTTGCTTGTCGCGAATCTCAAATTCCGTATCCGATCCTGAATAGACAGAAACCCGGGCTGCCTGACATCCCTTACTAAGGCTGAATTCCATGGCCCATCTGGCCAGTTTCTTATATGTATCTGATATCATTTTCTTTTCTGTTTTTAGCTCAAACCTCCAACTGTCAACTTACTCACCAAAGCGGACGGCATACCGCATGTTACGGGACAGCTTTGTCCATCTTTGCCACAGGTCCAGGTGCCATTGTCCATGATGTAATTGTTGGAAACCATGGTGATGTCTGCCAAAGCCTGCGGGCCATTGCCGATGATGTTTATATCCTTGATGGGTTGAGTCAGTTTTCCATCTTCAATAAGAAAACCCGACTTCACGAAAAAAGTGAAATCTCCAGCACCAATCTGAACCTGTCCATTTGTGAAGGAATTCACAAAAACGCCATTTTTGACGGATGCAATCATCTCTTGTTCGGAAGAATTCCCGTTTTCCATGTATGTAGCCCTCATGCGAGGAATGGGTGCATGACGAAATGATTCGCGTCTGCCATTGCCCGTAGAAGGGATGCTGTAATGTTTGGCACTGATGCGGTCGTGCAAATAGGAATGGAGGATTCCCTCGTGCACAATGTATGTTTTTTGTCCATCCACACCTTCGTCATCGATATTGACCGATCCCCGATTGAAAGGAATGGTTCCGTCATCCACCACATTGATGAAATCTCCACAAATCTTCTTGTGCAACATATTGGAAAAAATAGACGTCCCCTTTCGGTTAAAATCGGCCTCAAAAGCATGTCCAATAGCTTCGTGCAAGAAAATGCCCGAGCCTCCTGCACCAAAAACAACAGGCATTTCACCACCCTTTGGCTTGATGGCTTTGTACATAATGGCCGTATCATCGATGGCTTCTTGTGCCAATTCTTCTATTAAACCGTCTGTCAGAAATTCAAAACCAATCCGGAACGATCTGGAAGCCCTTCCGTTTTCGTAAACACCGTTTTCGAGCATCACACAATTGGCCACCATAGAAGCCATGGGGCGGTAATCGTAGTACCTCACCCCTTCCGAATTCACGAATAAGATGTGGGAGGAACTATCTGAAAGGCTCACCATGACTTTGTTAACCCTTGGATCCAATTCAAAAATGCGGTCATTGAGTTTTTGAACGAAGGGTATTCGTTGTTTGACGGTGATATCTTCCCACGACTGCTTGATCGAATAATAATTCTTAGGTGCAATTTTTACCTCGAATTCCGTCGTCAGTCTGGTCGGTGCCGCATTGGCTATTCTTGCAGCCGTACGGGCAGCTTTCAGCATATCTTCGAGTGTGGTATTTTCCACATAGGCATAGCCTGTCTGATCTCCGGCCAGAACCCTGACACCAACGCCGTAATCGATGTTGGAGGAGGCTGTATTCACTTCGCCATCCCTCAATCCAACAGCATTGTTGAATGTATGTTCAAAAAACAGGTCGGCATAATCACCACCTTTTTCCAAAGCAGCAGCCAAAACCTTTTTTAAATCTTCTTCACTTACGCTAAAATGTTTCAGCATTTTTCAGTCTATTTATTTGGTTTTTATGCCTGTAGAAGCAAGTACGGAGGGCGCAACCAGTGCACCAGCCAGAGCTATGCCGCTGGTACTCAAAATTCACGTCTGCTACAGGGCATAATTGATTAAGTTATTTGTAGACACAAATTTAAGGAAATAAATTGAGCACTTTATCGAATTTAAATTATATTCTCCCCAACCTATTTCTATCAAGCACCGTCACAACCCGCCCATTGACTGCCAGGATAGCTTCATCCTCCAGTTCTTTTATCGTTCGGGCCAACGAGGGCCGTTGCACTCCAAAGTATTCTGCCAATTGGGTTCTGGAGCGTCTTAATATAAAGTAATTCTTTTCCGGGGTCGTTTTTTCCAACAAAAATATGGACAACTTATGTCTGAGGCTTTTAATGGATATCATCTGAAGTTTTTCCGATAAAAAAACGGCCATATTCGAGTTCAGCGTTAAAAAGTTCATCAAAAGCCTCTCATTACTGAGCATTTCTTTCAGCCAAACTGATTTGGAAATTTTCAGGAAAGTACAGGATTCCATTGCCACGACATCTACCGGGTATTTATTGTTGCTTGCATAGATAAAAGCCGGTGCAAGCGGCATTACAGCTTCCAATAAATCAATTTCCAGTGCGTTTCCTTCTTCCGTAATCATTTGAGTCCTTACCACACCTTTTACCAGCAAATACATGGCATTTATAACATCCCCCTGCCGTACCACCGTCTCTCCTTTTTCAAATTGAACGACCTCATTTCCATTCCGTTCCAGAAAGGCATCGTGCTCCTCTTGGCTCATGCCACGAAACAGGGGACATCTGATTAAATAGTTTTCATCCATGACACTAAAAGTATTAAAAATAATCAAATAAATATGACTGTAACCTGGGTTACACAAATAGGTTGGTTGTGAATCTATATTTGTCAGACAAAAAAAACTAGCGGTTAAAACAAATAAAAAAATGAAAATCCTAAAAGAAATGAAAGTCGGTGATATTGTCACGGACGATTACAGGGCAGCAGAAGTTTTTAAACAACATGGTATTGATTTTTGCTGCGGTGGAAATCAGAGTCTGGAAGATGTAGCCAAAGAAAAGAAACTGGATATTTCCGACCTTGAGACTAAACTAAACAATCTGGATCAGGTGGTTACAAACAATCAACCCAATTTTAAAGATTGGAATCTGGATTTCCTGTGTGACTACGTCGTAAATGAATATCACAACAAGGTCTATAAAGTTTTACCTCAATTAAGTACCTATCTGAACAAAATTGCTGAAGTTCATGGAGCCAATCACCCTGAGTTAAAGAAAATAGCTGAATTATTCACGTTGATTAATACGGAGCTGCCCATCCATCAACATCAGGAAGAAAACGTCTTTTTCCCTGCCATAAAAGAGCTTGTACAAACAAATTCCTCAGAGGCTAAGCGAATTTTGAATTCACAAATTGCACTTATGATGGATGAGCATGAACTCATTGGCGGCACCATGGATAAAATCAGCATGCTTACTCACCATTATTTAGTGCCGGATGATGGCTGCAATACCTACCGTGTGGCATACAAAATGCTGGAAGAATTTGAGGACGACCTGCATACCCACGTACATCTCGAGAACCATATTTTATTTCCAAAAGCATTAAAACTAGCAGAATAGAACTATGAAAAGTAATCAAATGGAAGTTGTTTCGAACAACTCAAAAAACATTCAGAAAAGTGTGTTAAACAAATGGTATCCCATTCTCGTTTTAATGATGTTGGTTCTTTCATCAACTGTAGCTTTTGCTCATTGCGACACAATGGAAGGGCCACTGATTGGAGACGCCCAAAAAGCCATCAGTCAAAACAATGTTAACATCGTTCTTAAATGGATTCCGGCATCCAATGAAGCTGAAATAAAGGATGCTTTTAATCAGACGATGAAAGTCCGGGTTTTAAGTCCCGACGCGGAGAAGCTAGCAGATAATTCTTTTTTCGAAACGCTTGTCCGTATTCACCGCGCGAGTGAAGGAGTCCCTTTTACAGGAGTTAAACCTGTAGGTACACCCATCGATCCAAAAGTAGCAGCAGCCGATAAAGCCGTAGCTGCAGGTAATCTGTCCCCGGTGAAAGACTTGATACCCGAAAAAGATTTGCCGGAGTTGACTGAACGTTTTGAAAAAGTGATGTTGTTGAAAAATTTCGATATGAATGACGTGAAAGCCGGACGTGAATACATTGAAGCTTATGTCCAGTTCTTTAAATTTGCAGAAGGAGAAGGGCATGAAGGTCACGGTGATGCTCATGCTTTGACAGGTACTGGAAATGGGCATACTGAAGCACATACCAGCAATCATGCGTCCCATATCCCCTGGATCTTGTCAGGCATCTTTTTTATCACTACAACCATTTTTGCCGCTTTATACAGGAAAAAAACGAAAGAATGAACTATTTAGAAAAATCAATTTAAACATAAACGTTATGACTATTAAAAAAGTGTGGATGGATGAAGGCTGTATAGCCTGTGGTTTATGTGAAAGCACCTGCCCTGAAGTCTTTAGAGTAGATGATATTGCGTACGTAAACGAAGGGGTTAATTATCCCGATTTCTCAGAAAGTATTCAGGAAGCTGCGGATCTTTGCCCGGTTGAAGTGATTAAATATTCTGAATAAAAAAGCTAATTATGAAAGCAAGTGAAGACTTACGACAGGAACATGAACTCATTAAAGTCGCTCTGAATGTACTGGGAAAAATGGCATCAAAAATTCAACATGGATAAAACGGAGCATACCCACCCAGTTTTAGGAGTAAAAAGGGCGTATTTTGGTTTTGAACCGGGTTTAACAGCCGGATTTCGGACCATATCCACCCAATTTGGATGAAAATGGGGTACCACGAGTGTACTTGAAGCGGATCTTAAACCATCCGTCGGTCGGTCGCAACGGTGTTTCGGAGCATATCCACCCACTTTTATTCCTTTCGTGGCTTTTCGATTATCTTGTGTGTTTTGGAAACGACATCTAAAATACATATAGACATGGCAGGAAAAGTAACGAGAATGAGCAAGATCAAACAATTACAATAACTTCACAGGGAAGGAGCTTCCAATCGCAGCATCGCCCGTGAACTCGGTATCTATAAAGGTACCGTGAATGATTACGTGAGGAAAATCACGCAGAACAACCTTGATGTGAATGAACTCCTAAAGCTGGAAGATCCGGTTTTGGAGGGTCTGTTGAACGCCGGTACCCCTGCCTATCTGGATGTCCGATTCAATGAGTTCAAGGAGCTTATCCCTTATCTTGAGAAAGAAGTTCGCCGCCCACATGTGACGCGCAAACTACTTTGGCAGGAATATATCAAGGAACATCCTGACTCATAACCCAGGCGAGAAACTATTCGTCGACTTTGCGGGAGATACGATGGAATATGTTGACCGTCAGACTGGTGAAATGATCACGGTGTATGTCTTTGTGGCCTGCCTTCCATGCACTGAGTTGCTGCCTGAGGGACTTTGGGGGCTTCCCCAAGTTGATTATCCCTGACAACCTGAAGGCTGCCGTCATCAAGGCAGACCGGTATGAGCCGGATCTTAACAAGGTCATGGAAGATTTTGGCAACCATTATGGAGCCGTTGTATTGCCGGCCAGGGTCAGAAAGCCCAAGAACAAGGCGCTTGTCGAGAATCAGGTTAAACTGGTATACCAACGGGTTTATGCAAAACTCCGCAACCAGACCTTCTTCTCCCTGAATGAACTGAACCGGGCTCTTCAGGAAAAGACGATGGAACACAACCAGACGCGCATGCAGCAGAAGGAATACAGCCGGCAAGAAAAGTTCCTGGCCGACGAGAAGCCCCTGCTTGGGTCTCTTCCTGATACGGACTTTCAGATCAAATACTACACCGAATTGAAGGAATCACCAAACAATTGTATCTATCTGGGCAGGGACAAACACTACTACTCCGTTCCATATGCCTATATCGGGCAGGATGTCCAAGTGATCTATACCCACACATTGGTTAAGGTATTTTCTAATAAAGGTCTTCCCATTGCCACCCATGAGAGGAAGGTCGGCTTCGGGTATACCACCGTAAAGGATCACCTGTGTTCCGCCCATAAGTTTTATAACAGCCGCAGTCCGGAGTTTTATCTGGCTACGGCAAGAAAGGTGTCGGCAGCACTCACTGCATTGATGGAAGGACTTTTCCGAAATGCGGAGGAACCCGAGGTGCTCTACAAAAGATGCGACGGCCTGCTGAGCCTGCAACGGAAAACAGCCCCCATCCTGTTCGAAAGAGCCTGCAGCATGGCTGTCGAGAATGATATACTGACCTACAGATTTGTCAAGAACATCATTGAAAACAAGGTCGCTGAGCCAGATAACCAAGAAAAAATACCGCTTCCCAAACACGACAACATCAGAGGAAGAAACTATTACAATTAACAAACTAAACATGGAACAAATCAAATCCCGGTTGTGTAGCCTCAGGCTCTCGGGCATGGCCACTTGCTGGCAAACGTTGGAAGAGACAAGGCGAACGCCGGAGCTCTCCCTGAAAGACGGAATGGAACTTCTGCTGCAGGCAGAGTCGGATCAAAGGAATGTTAACCGCTACGCCAGGCTTCTAAGGAATGCAGGCTTCCGCTATCAGGCATCCATCGAAGAGCTCAATACGGAATCTTCCCGTGGAATGGACAGGGTACTCATTGACAGATTATCGATGGGTGACTACATCCGAAAGGGTGAGGCTATCCTGATTACCGGATCCGCCGGATGCGGTAAAAGCTTTCTGGCCTCGGCACTTGGAAACAGGGCCTGCCGGCAAGGCTATACTGTCGCATATTTCAATATGCAGAAACTGCTCATGAGACTAAAGGTCAACCGCTTGGATGGATCTATCATCAAATTATTCGACAAGTTGGCAAAGACGGACTTGCTAATTTTGG
>Ga0209125_1000094_pt1 | contig 151222 bp, 129 predicted proteins | sample BarGraIncub1131A_FD_184503 | JGI IMG/M metagenome (GOLD analysis project Ga0209125, IMG submission 184503) | Arctic peat soil microbial communities from Barrow, Alaska - Barrow Graham LP Incubations 11-31A (SPAdes) (version 2) | ecosystem: Environmental > Terrestrial > Soil > Wetlands > Peat... | reverse complement strand
TGTCACTAAATCGACGTTGCCTACGTTCAGCAGTACTTAATTTTAGTTGATCTAATCGTGCCATGTTGTTTCACTTTTTAGTTGTTTTTGTTACTTTAAAGTGGTCAACGTATTTCAGGCATTGACAGGTAGTCCCGAAAAAACGGGATGTATTTAGTAACATTATTTTCAATCCTTATTTTCAATCCTTATTTTTGTTTTTCACCCTACTATATAACTAAATGTAATACACGAATAATCAATGTGTACTAAATAGATGAATATTTAAACCACAACTCCGACTTGTCGGAGTTGTGGTTTGTTATTTATTGTGATATTCGATCCCTGATCGCGTGGACTTCGTAGAAAACCAGACACATTACAATCCACACTTATTTATTGTTTTATGAATCCGGTCCAATCACATTGTTGAAAAAAGAGCGACAACTAATTTTTGGGGAAGCCATGAAATCTGATATTTCAACATAATTACATTTTTGTTTGGTATAATTAAAATAACAAAGAAATATGTTGGAGTTGTTAAAAAGAGTTCGTATATTTGGAGCGAATATCATCTCATTGCCATTGGCTTATGACACATCAGATAAACAGTCTATTAAAAAAAGAATCCTGAGTATTGCCGTTTTATGGAGTACTCTTCTTATCTTAAGTAAGTGCAGTTAATCACAGATTTCGAGTTATTTTTTTGAACGGTATCGGTTGAGCATGGACAAAACATCCACCAAAAAATATTTACTTCCTTATGGCAGGCTTTATATCCTATTCGGGCTTATATCAGTTTTATTTGCCGGGTGCAACGGGAAGAAAGAAAGTCTGACAATAGTATTTGCGGGGGATCTGATGCTTGATAGGGGTACAAGGGAGCTGATTGAGGTCAAAGGAGTGGATGATCTTTTTGAGAATGTACACAATGTGACTGGCAGTTCTGATTTCACTGTAGCAAACCTGGAATGTGCAGCCTGTGATACCACATGCAAAGCAGTTGATAAGAAGTTTAACTTCAGGGCAAACCCGGAATGGATTTCGTCGTTGTATAAAAATGGAATCACACATTTGGTACTGGCCAATAACCACAGCTTTGATTTTGGGGAAAATGGGATGAAACAAACCGTTTCGAATCTGCAGCATAACGGAATAAAGCCAATCGGATACTCCCGGAATAATGATACTTCCTGTGCTCCAACCATACTTCAAAAAGGGAATGACAGTGTTGCCATTTTCACGTCTTGTTTCTTAAAACAGAACAACGGTTTTGTAAGCTCTGAGAATGCCTTTTCCTTGTCGAATAAAATCAGGGTTTTCAAGATAAAACACCGTACATGCAGTATTGTGGTTTGCCTTCATTGGGGGATTGAAATGGACAACAGGCCATCTGAGGAACAAATACAACAGGCCCATCAGTTAGTCGATGCAGGAGCCGATGCCATACTGGGACATCATCCTCATGTTGTTCAACCAATAGAAGTCTATAAGAGCAAAATTATTTTTTACAGTCTTGGAAATTTTATCTTTGATAACCATCATTCGCCTGCTAACAGGGGAGTAATGGCAAGACTGAGTCTGACGAAAGGAAGTATCGAATCCGTACGGGTAATTCCATTTAACATCATAAGATCGAAACCAGTCCTCATGAATAGAGAAGAATCAGAGAATTATATGAAAGTAATAAGTCTGGTATCAAAAACAATCAATTTAAAACAACGCCATGGGATCTGGGAAGTATTTTAATATTCCGCTTTACGCAATCGGTTTCATTGGGATACTTTTTCTTTCCGGTTCATGCAGCAATCACCAGGGTTACACAAAAAAAATAAAAATAGAGGATGCATTTTTTAGGGGAACAGTAACCGTTGAAAAAATAGAAAAACTGGATAAATACCGGATAAGCATATTCAATTCCAGAACGGGAGGGAGCGATCGGATTTATACACCGTATGAAGTTTTTGAAATGGAAACCGGGGATGTTAACAGAGATGGGAAAACCGACATATGCATTGGGATCATTAAACCTACTCCCTTTGATCCGGTACTTAAAAAGAGATTGTTTATTTTTCAGATTGACAGGGATTATATTCGTCCGTTATGGCTAAGCTCCAGGCTGGTCAATCCACTGGAAGAGTTTAGGGTATGCAACATCAAGAGGGATTGCACCATACAGGCCATGGAAAGGCAAAACAAAGGGCTGTATTGCATCCATGAATACAGGTGGGAATCGTTTGGAATGTCGTATATGAGAACACTGAATGATTCTCTTTCATTTTCCCGGGCACAGAAAACATTGGATCAATCACATTAAACCTATAAAATCAGATTGCATGAGACTAAAACTTATTTTTCCGGTTTGTATTTTATTATTACTTGTTTTTTCCGGTTGTAACCGTCAAAAGAAAATAGCCAATAACCGGTATAAGCTGACCCAGGCATTGGTACGATGGGCTCCATATGATGAAGGATATCCTCTGACGGATAAAGAAACAGATAAAGACTCTGCCTATAAAGTAGAAGATTATCTAAAATACTATACCGATTTTTATAAAGGAAAGGTCACTCCTCCCCCCTTTAATTACCAAATGGATCTTTCGCATAAAAGCTTTAACGAGCTACGCTTATTACGCTCTGAAATCCTGGCAAGGCATGGCTTCCTTTTTATGGACTATGTGCTTCGCTCCCACTTTAATGCAACAAAATGGTACCAACCTGTTTTTTGGTATAATAATTTTAAAATAAAACTCACAGACCAGGAGAAAAAATTCATTGCGAAAGTTCTGCAACTTGAAAGTAAAAAGTACAAGCAGAATTATATTGAAACGGAAGGTTATAAAAAAGCAAACACAGAAAACATAGTCAACAGGGAGCAATTTGAAAGCATTCCACCTGAAATGATGAAGCATTTAAAACAGGATGGTTTCGTGATCAACAAAGGGAATTACGCACAATTGTTTCATGTCTATGATGAGAATTATTACGATTACACTCCGAGTTTTATTACCACAGACTTGTTCCTTCAGGTATTGCACATGCACCTGAGTAAAGAAATGCAATCGTTGGAACAATCAAAAATGATTCCGTTATTAACGGATTTACTCAAAGATCAAGTCACAGTAGCAGAAAAAAATGCTTCCACTTCGAATAATCCATTGGTAAAAAATGCTTCTTTATGGAACCAGGTTTATTATTCCGTGGCTTTATCCTTACTATCGGGGGTTAAACAGGACGTACCGGCCAGGTATCTCCGGGATTACAACTATGAATATGGCAATGCACTGGCAGGTGAGGGAAGACTATCCACTTTTCTGAATGATTCCTTAATGGATTACACACAGTTTCAGGCGCGTGGAAACTATACCCGTACTGACTCGCTGAAAAGATACTTTAAATGCGTAAAATGGCTTAATTCAGCATCCATTTACCTGGACAACGATGAAAGTTTGACAAGGGCTGTCCTAATGGCAAACGCGATACTTCATTCCGCTTCTTCGCTAAAAGAATATCAGTCTTTTTCGAGTGTTATCAGTTTCCTGTCGGGGGAAGAAAATAATCTTTCCATAGCTCATTTGCTTAAAATACTGAAGGAATCAAGGGTTAAAAATGTGAACGATCTTATTTCCAGGGATAATCTGCAAAAGATCCGGTTGGCATTGTATGCTGCCAACCCCAGAAAAGTATCACCAAAAGGAGCTGATAGTAAGAACGAAAAATATATTGCCCGAAAAAGACTCTTATTTACGGCAGGCAGGTACACCTTTGATGGGGAGATCCTGCAACGATTGGTTCATATCACAAAACCCGAACCAAAACGATTGTTTCCTAAAGCATTGGATGTCTTTGCTGCCATGGGAAACAAGACAGCCGAAAACATTCTGTTGAATACGTATAAAGAAAAAGAAAACTGGGAAAGTTATCCCGACACATTAAATGTGTTGAAAAAGAAATTTCAGGGATTCAATAACTGGAACAACAGTGTTTATGCCAAAACTATGGAAACGATTCTTACCCTTCATAAGCCTAAAAGCTCCTCACCCTATTTTATGCAATTGCCAAACTGGCAAAAGAAAGACCTGAATACGATGCTGGGGTCATGGACAGGGTTAAAACATGATATGTTATTGTACATCGAACAGCCTTCCGGAGCTGAAATGGGTGATGGTGGGGATATACCTCCTCCCCAAAAAATAGCTTATGTGGAACCTCAATTGGTTTTTTGGGAAAAATGTGTAGATTTGCTACGGTTAAATGAAAAAATGCTTACAGAAAATGAATTGATGACTGATAAGCTAAAAGACAGAAACAGGCAATTAATTGAAATGGCAACTAAATTCATTTCGTTAAGTAAAAAGGAATTGATGGGGCAGAAATTATCCAATAAAGAATTCGATTATCTGTCCTTTATTGGTGGAGAAGTGGAATCCCTTACTTTAAATATCATTGAATCAGGTGAAGGTACGGTATCGGATGTAAAAACTCCCGAAAAATATATGGCCATCGCTGCAGATGTATATACCTATGAAGATAAAAACGGTGATGGAAACTGTCTGGAAGAATGTGTGGGAATGGGGGACGAAATATACGTTGTTGCTGAAATAAACGGACTTCTTTATCTTACCAGGGGTGCCGTTTACAGCCATTATGAATTTATACAACCTATCTCCAAGAGGTTAACCGATGAAGCATGGCAAAAGCAGCTTCTGGATCATGATGAACCAACGGGTGCCGTTTGGATGAATGATATAAAAATAAATATTCCTCATCTGAAAACAACACCTAATTTCAATTTATATTAAAACAGGTTCTAAAAACGCAAATCTGATTTTAGCAATAAATTCATTCTATCAGACACTAAAATGAATACTAAAGTAATACTTGATTTTGTAGATGCCATCAATCGTGCCGACGTGGTTAGTATGGTTGAATTAATGGCAGAAGATCATACTTTTGTTGATTCACGGGATAACAGAATGACCGGGAAGGAGAATTTGAAACAGGGATGGTTGGGATATTTCGAGTTGTTCCCGGATTATAATATAGAAATCACCGGAATGCTTCATGAAAAATCACTCTTTTACATGGTTGGATATGCAGGTGGCACCTATTAAAACCTACAGAATGAGGACAATACCAATTACTGTAGAATTCCGGCAGCGTGGAAAGCAGTTATTCTCAACAACAAGGTACAACTTTGGCAGGTGTATGCCGACAATGGTGTTGTAATTGATATACTGAATAGAAATCAATAATAATCTATAATAATTCAATGCCAATTATTTAAGGATATTGCTTGAATACTCTCTTTGTGTAACTTAGTGTTTTTGTGTCTTAGTGGCTAATATTTTCTTGCCACAAAGTCACTAAGCCACAAAGTTACACAAAGAAAAACGCTAACTTAACGACATTGTATGATAATTATAAAAAGGACAAAACCCGATGACAACGACTTTCAGGAACTGGTTAAAGAGCTGGATATTGACCTGACGATCCGGGATAGGGAGGAACATTCGTTTTACGCACAATTCAACAAGACAGACGACATAAAACATGCTGTGGTGGCTTATGAAGGGGGTATGCCTGTGGGTTGCGGTGCATTGAAAGAATTTTCAAACGACACCATGGAAGTGAAAAGGATGTTCGTGCGGATCGACAAACGGGGCAAAGGCATTGCTTCGGGAATACTTCGTGGGTTGGAAGCCTGGAGCAGGGAACTTGGGTATAAAAACTGTGTGTTGGAAACAGGCAAAAAGCAACCGGAAGCCATCCGCCTGTATGAAAAGAATCTGTATACCAGGATTCCAAATTACGTACAGTATAAAGGTGTTGAAAACAGCATATGTTTTGAAAAGAAATTACAGGGGTGACTGGTGTAAATACCATCTACATAATCTTTCGATCAGCTTTCATTTATTTAAAATATTCAAAACGACATGATATGATAAAGAATTATTATTATTTGTTTGCGGGCATACTCACGATCCTTTTCTCGCTGACACATGCCCTGAACGGTCATACTTCTGTTTTACCGGTAATTGATGCAAGCAGCATAGAACAATCGACCAAGACAACTGTTTTTTATGTATGGCATATCATTTCGGTAGAAAACATGGTTTATGGGATCGCTTTTATACTTATGTCCCTGGTAAGGGATTTTTCAAAAGTGAGGTTTACAGCAGTTTTAGTGGCTGTTATTATGGTTGCACGTTGGGCAGTAATTTTCGGGAGCGTAGCATACAAGCAACCGAACAGCCTGATGGATAACCTGGTGGATCTGATTGTTATCATCCTGTATGTCGTCTTAATCATACAGGGAACCCGGAAAAAAGAAAAGCTTCCGGTTTAATATAAATATGATTAAGAACAGTTCTATTGAAGCCCTCACAATGTAAATATTTATTAGAAGATTAAAATTGAATAAGATTTCCAAATTCTATAGATTTGTGTAGTGAGGGCTTCATGAATGCGTTTTAAGACTGATTGCGGATAATCATAAAATTAAATTAAACCAACATGATAAATAACAGCATGAAATACAGAAAAATAAAGTTGTTGGTAGTTTTATGCCTTATTTTATCACTTCCCGGGAAAGGACAAAATACCGTGTTGTATGAACAGGTTTTAAAAAACACAACCCTGAAAGCGATTTTAGTAAACGGTGACACCATCGACAATTTTAGTAAGGACCAGAATACATTCCACATCAATTTACCCTACACATCGGTTAAATCGCCTGTCATAACTGCTATACCGGTTCATTCGGGTGATATTGTCAGGATATTTCCGGCAATGAATCTGTTGGGTTCAGAGAAAGAAAGAACCGCCAGGATACTGGTACGTTCGGCTGATAAGGCAGTTACGGAAACCTATAAACTCAGGTTTACCGTTTTACCGAAGCTTGATTTGTTTTTACTGATCGGCCAATCGAATATGGCCGGAAGAGGTGCTATTACTTCCGTTTACCTGGATACACTGGATCATGTGTATTTATTGACACCAAACTACAGTATGGAACCTGCAATCAATCCACTCAACAAATATTCAAATATTCGTAAAGCATTGACGCTGCAACAAATCGGTCCCGGTTATGAATTCAGCAAGAAAATAGTTGCCGAGACCGGAAAAGAAACCGGGTTGATTGTAAATGCCCGTGGAGGCAGTTCAATTAAGTCCTGGGAAAAAGGAAACAAGGACCAGCTGTACGAAAAAACGCTGATTCGTATGAAAACGGCATTGAAATGGGGAACCCTCAAAGCTATTTTATGGCATCAGGGTGAAAGTGACAGTGGCCATCCTGAAATTTATATGGCAAAACTATCGACAATGGTTCAGGATTTCAGGAAGGACCTGGATTGTCCGGAAGTATTGTTTGTGGCAGGTGAACTGGCGTACTGGCGGAAAGAATCAACCGCCTTCAATACCATGATCAGAACCATTTCTACCTACATACCCCACAGTGCCTGGGTTTCGGCCGAAGATTTAACCCCCCTGATCAATGTAAACGATCCTCATTTTAATACACCAAGCCAGTTGATCCTGGGAGAAAGGTATGCTGAAATTGTATTGCATTCCTGTTATGGTAAATAACATCATCCTCTAAAGAGATTGGTCCCTATATTATCCTACCTGCAAAGTTCATAATTCCCGGGGATTTTTTTCAAGCAAAGAGCTTGAAGATTATTGTGTCATATCGTGTTCCGTCCATTCATTCATACAAACGATAATATTAAAAAAATTGCACTGTTATTCAGACACTGTGTCCGCACACAGAATACTAATTTGCAATAAAAACGGAAGATATTTCGTACATATAAAATTATTTGTATCTTCGTGGGCGAACACGGAAATCAAAACAACACCCACTGAAAAGATTAAGTGATTGATTTGCTTATGTTTGCAATTAAACGATCAGGTTGTATGTTCTGATAGAAGTAAAATAGCAACTAAAAAACCGGCTGATTTACATAAAAAATGGTCTTTACGAATGAAATGAAGGCTTTTTCAGGTTTCATTTTTAATCGGTTTGACGTGTAAAAAAGTTAAATAATCCACTTAAAAAATTAAAATATCGTATTATGAAAAACTTCTTAGATGAAAATTTTCTGCTACAAACTGAAACGGCACAAATGCTGTATCACCAACATGCATCTAAGATGCCGATCATCGATTACCATTGTCACCTGATTCCTTCCATGGTAGCCAACGACCATCAATTCAAGACCCTGACAGAGATCTGGCTTGGGGGTGATCATTATAAATGGCGTGCCATGCGTACCAACGGAATTGATGAAAAATACTGCACCGGAAAAGATACTTCCGACTGGGAGAAATTCGAAAAATGGGCTGAAACAGTACCCTACACCATGCGCAATCCATTGTATCACTGGACACACCTGGAATTAAAAACCGGTTTTGGAATTGATAAGCTTCTTTCACCGAAAACTGCCCGCGAGATATATGATGAATGTACCGCCAAACTGCAAACACCGGAATACACCGCTCGCAATATGATGCGGAAATATCATGTGGAAGTAGTTTGCACCACAGATGATCCGGTTGACTCCCTGGAGCATCATATAAAAACCAAAAAGGACGGGTTTGAAATAAAAATGCTTCCTACCTGGAGACCGGATAAAGCAATGGCAGTTGAGAATTCAGCCAATTTCAGGGCTTATGTTGAACTTCTTTCAAAAGCAGCAGGTGTTGACATCTCTACTTTTGATGATATGATTACCGCTTTACGCAAACGACAGGATTTCTTTGCTGAGGTGGGTTGTAAGCTCTCGGATCATGGAATTGAAGAATTCTATGCCGAAGATTATTCGGATGCTGAAATCAAGGTTATTTTCAATAAAGTATACGGAGGGCAGGAATTGCTTCATACCGAAGTATTGCAGTTCAAATCAGCCATGATGGTTATCTTTGCCGAGATGGATTGGGAAAAAGGATGGACCCAACAATTCCATTATGGAACAATACGTAACAACAATACCCGTTTATTCAATCAATTGGGTCCGGACACCGGATTTGACTCCATTGGTACATTCAATACCTCAAAAGCATTGGCGAAATTCTTAAACCGCCTGGATTCACAGAATAAACTGACAAAAACCATACTGTATAATTTAAATCCGGCTGATAATGAAATGATCGCCACCATGATTGGCAATTTCCAGGATGGAACAGTGGCCGGAAAAATACAATTCGGTTCAGGTTGGTGGTTTCTGGATCAGAAGGATGGTATGGAAAAACAAATGAATTCTCTTTCCGTACTGGGTCTGTTAAGCAGATTTGTCGGCATGCTGACCGATTCGCGCAGCTTCCTGTCGTATCCACGTCATGAGTATTTCCGTCGTACACTTTGTAATCTGATCGGAAACGATGTGGAAAACGGTTTATTGCCTCACCAGGAACTTGACTTTATGGGCAAAATGGTTGAAAATATCAGCTATAACAATGCAAAATCATTTTTTAAATTTTAATATATATTCATTTTGTTCGACGATTTGTTATTCATTGAACATACCAACTTTAAATTAAGTAATTTTTTATTTTTCAAATTCAAATAAAAGATGTACTTTTGGTTGACCAATTAAACGAACAAATAAAAGACAAAACAAAAAAAATAATGAGTAAGAAGATTGTAACTTTTGGTGAGATTATGCTTCGTTTGGCCACTCCAGGCTTCGAACGTTTTAGTCAGTCGACACAATTTAATGCTACCTTTGGAGGTGGTGAAGCAAATGTAGCGGTATCCCTGGCCAATTATGGCATGGAAACAGAGTTTGTAACCCGTTTACCTAAAAATGACATAGCCGATTCATGCATCATGAATTTGCGTAAATACAGTGTCGGAACCAAAGAAATCTTACGGGGTGGTGACCGGGTAGGTATTTATTTTCTGGAAACAGGTGCCGTGGCACGTGCCAGCAAAGTAGTCTATGACCGTGCAAATTCCTCTATTGCCGATATTAAACCCGGGATGGTTAACTGGCGTGAAGTATTGAAAGGTGCAGACTGGTTTCACTGGACCGGCATTACTCCTGCCCTGTCACAAGGTGCAGCTGATGCATGTCTGGAAGCTATTCAGATAGCCAATGAAATGGGTATAACCGTATCAACGGATTTGAATTATCGCAAGAACCTATGGAAATACGGTAAAACGGCATCAGAAGTTATGCCCGAACTGGTTGCAGGTTGTGATGTCATTTTAGGAAATGAAGAAGATGCTGAAAAAGTATTTGGGATTAAACCTGAAGGTTTTGATGTGGCACATACAGGTGGCGAAGTAAATGCATCTGAATTTGAGTCGGTATGCACACAAATGATGACCAAATTTCCCCGTGCAAAGAAAGTGATTATCACCTTACGCGGATCCATCAATGCCAATCACAATACGTGGCGCGGAGTTTTATACAGTGACGGTAAATTATACCAGTCGAAACGGTATGATATCACCCACATAGTCGATCGTGTAGGTGGCGGTGATTCATTTATGGGCGGTTTGATTTATGGTTTGCTGACTTATACCGGTAACGACCAGAAAGCACTTGAATTTGCAGTTGCAGCTTCATGCCTGAAACATACCATTTACGGAGATTATAACCTGGCAACAGTACCTGAAGTGGAAGCGCTGATGGGTGGTGATGGATCAGGAAGAGTAGTAAGATAATTGATTTACAATTTACAATTTTAAATTTACAATTGGAAGATAGAATTTGTTCAATTTTCGGATTGTATTTTTATTAAAATTTATATTTTTGCAATTTGTTACATGTATAAAACAATATTGTAAAACTTTAAATTGTAAATCAGATTATGAATTCAGATGATCTTAAACTGAGATTTAGAAAGTACTCTGTAAGAATAATTAAAATGGTTGATAAATTGCCGAATACCATTTCGGGTAGGGCAATAGGTAGTCAAATAGTTCGATCCGGCACATCTCCCGGAGCAAATTACAGAGCTGCTTGCAGAGCAAAATCGGATAAAGATTTTATCAACAAACTTAAAATTGTTGAAGAAGAAGTTGATGAAACCGATTATTGGATCGAATTAATTTCAGATTCAGAATTAATAAAACCGGAACTGCTTTTGGGAATTCAAAAAGAGACAAAAGAGCTTTTGGCAATTATTACAAAATCAATAATAACAAAAAGAAATAAAATGATTGAATAATCAATTTACAGTAATTTAATTACCCAATTGTAAATTGTAAATTGTAAATCTTTAAATCGTAAATTGTAAAAGTATGAAGTTTAATAAAATTCAGGTATTAACAACAATGAAAGCAACCGGATTGATTCCGGTGTTTTATAACAGTGATATTGAAGTATCCAAAAAAATCGTAAAAGCATGTTATGACGGTGGTATCCGGGCTTTCGAATTTACCAATCGTGGAGAATTTGCACATGAAGTTTTTGGAGAACTGGTCAAATACGCTGCCAGGGAATGTCCTGAAATGATTATGGGTATCGGATCCATTGTAGATGCTCCGACAGCTGCTTTTTTTATACAGATAGGCGCAAACTTTATAGTAGGACCTCTGTTCAATCCGGAAATAGCAAAAGTAGCCAACCGCAGGCTGGTACCTTATGCACCGGGATGTGGTTCTGTTTCAGAAGTAGGATTTGCTCAGGAAATGGGATGCGATCTGTGTAAAGTATTTCCCGGAGATGTATTAGGTGCAGGTTTTGTCAAGGGTTTGAAAGCACCCATGCCATGGTCGAACTTAATGGTAACCGGTGGAGTTAAACCGGAAGAATCAAATTTAAAAGCCTGGTTTGATGCAGGAGTAACCTGTGTCGGAATGGGATCTAACTTATTTCCTGCAGAAATGATCAAAGCACAAGACTGGGCGGGTATCACTAAATTATGCAGCGATGCATTGGAAATCATAAAAAAAGTACGCAAATAATACACAACAGTTCAATCTAATAACTCTAAAGAACATCATGGTTAAAAACATCAACGAAAAAATGACGAAATACAGATGGGTCATCTGTTCAATGTTATTTTTTGCTACCACAGTCAACTACCTTGACAGACAAGTCTTGTCATTAACATGGAAAGATTTCATTGCACCCGAATTTCACTGGACCAACAATGATTACGGAACCATAACGGCATTATTTTCTATCTTTTATGCCATAAGTATGTTGTTTGCAGGTCGGATCGTTGATTGGCTGGATACAAAAAAAGGATTTCTGGTTGCTATTGGCATTTGGTCGGCAGGTGCAATGCTTCACGCTTTCTGCGGAATTGCCACATCAGGTATTGTAACCGGGAATTGGTTTGTGGGATTTGAAGGAGCCAAAAACATCATTGCAACTGTTGGAAATTCCTCCATGATTGCCAGTGTCAGTGTGACCTTATTTATTTTTTCACGGTTTGTGCTGGCCCTGGGTGAAGCAGGTAACTTCCCCGCTGCGATTAAAGCTACTGCGGAGTATTTTCCTAAAAAAGACAGGGCATTATCCACCAGTATTTTTAATGCAGGTGCAACAGTAGGTGCTCTTGCAGCTCCGGTTTCAATTCCTTTTATTGCCAAAGCATGGGGTTGGGAAACTGCGTTCCTGATTATTGGTGCATTGGGATTTGTCTGGATGGGCGTTTGGGTGTTTATTTATAAAAAACCGGAAGTTCACCCATCTGTGAATGCAGCCGAACTGACCTATATCCAACAGGATAATGACCAGGAAGTCTTCGCAGAAGGTAATTTAACCGGAAGAAACAAAACTTCATTTGCTGACTGCTTCAAATACAAACAAACATGGGCATTTGCATTTGGCAAGTTTATGACAGATGGCGTATGGTGGTTCTTTTTATTCTGGACTCCGGCATACCTGAGTTCAGTTTATAAAATGGATTCCACTCAAAGTGCCTTTCCGTTATTTGTACTTTATATGATTACACTTCTATCCATTATCGGAGGTTGGCTTCCATCATACTTTGTCGATAAAAAAGGAATGAATCCGTATGCAGGACGCATGAAATCCATGTTAATCTTTGCATTCTTCCCGTTATTGGCGCTTTTAGCCCAACCACTGGGACGAATCACCTTTTGGTTACCTGTTATTATTATAGGTATTGCAGGTGCAGCCCATCAGGCATGGTCGGCAAATATCTTCTCCACAGTAGGTGATATGTTCCCTCGTAAAGCAATTGCTACGATTACCGGAATCGGTGGAATGGCAGGTGGTATCGGTTCTTTTATAATCAACAAAAGTTCGGGAGTATTATTCGACTATGCCGGCAGGACTCAAATGGTCTTTATGGGATTTAAAGGGGAAGAAGCAGGTTATTTTATTATCTTCTCTGTTTGTGCTGTAGCTTATCTGATTGGCTGGAGCGTTATGAAAACCCTGGTACCAAAATATAAACCAATTACCGATTTATAATAATTTGATAGTTTGATAAATCGTAAAAGAGCCTCTTTGTTTACTACAGGGAGGCTCTTTTCAGGTTAATCCGATTGGAGAGAAAAGGAAATTCATTCAACAAGTCAGTTTTACGCTTTTCTGTATTTTCAAGGAACATTTTAAATTCCGGTGAGTCAGGTTGAAAAGGACGGTGTGACATGTCTGCCACAAGTTGATCCACCCTCTTTATAATCCGTTGGGTTTGCTCAGTAAAGAAAGTTTCTGAAAACCGCTGCCAGATATAATCCACTGCCACTTCCGATGGATGCAGCATATCCCGGGCATAAAACCTGTAATCACGCAGTTCATCCATCAGGATTTCGTATGCCGGAAAATAATGGATATTCCCATGTTGTTTCTGAATTTCATCAATGGCCAGCATTAATATACTTTTACTGATATTATTTTCGTGGGCACCCTCTTTCCAGTGTCTAATAGGGCTTACACTAAATACAATTGTCAGTTTGGGATACAATGTTCGCAGGTTTATAATTAAGGTCTTAAAATCACTGACAATCTCTTCAACGGTCAATCTTCGTTTGACAAATACACCGGCAGGTAATTTATGGCAATTGGATACAACCCTCCCACTCTTCTTTTCCTCAAACACCCAGGCTGTGCCAAAAGTTATCAATAAGACATTTGTTTTTCTGAGAAAATCACCCGAAGATATTAGCCTGGAATTGATCCTGTTCAGGCATTCCCCTTCACTCAAACCGCTAAACAGGCTGCTATGGGAAAAACTCTGCCACAATGATTTATTTTCAAAAATATCTTCCGGAGTGAATAATCTGTTTTGAAGCAATAATTCGATGCTGTTCTTTACAGAAACAGGATTATACAATACCCCAAAAGGATTAATATCTGTTTCAAAAAACAGATTATTCAGCTTCTGACCTATATTTTCAGCAAAACAGGATCCCAGGGTCAGAATACTGTCCGAATAAGAAATTTTAAATTCTGTACCAGGGATATCTATTTTTGTTTGAAACATACTTTTGATGCATGAAGTTGTAATAACAAAGGTAAATCAAATAATTCATGTAACAAAAAAGCCCCGGATTGACCCGGGGCTTTTCATAGGAATAAGTATTAGATTAAATCTTTTTGACTACTACTTTTTTTGTATCAGCAGCTTTAGTACAACCTTTTTCTTTTTCAGTACAAGGTTTTGTTCCTGCACTTGCAGTGGCTTTACTACATTTTTTTACGCATTCGGCTTTTTCAGCGGCTGTTTTACCTTTGCAACATGCTGAATTTTTAGCTGCACAACAAGCTGGTGTTGCAGCAACGGCTTTCTTTTCAGATTTTACCTCTGTTTTGGTAACTGTTTTGGTAGCTGTTTTAGTTTGAGCAGATAAAGAACCAACTGTGATAAATACAGCAACTAATGCAAAAATAGCAATTTTCTTTTTCATTTTTTCTTTTTTTTAAGTAGTTAATTAGTAAAGAGTTGATTTATTCAGAGAAGTAATATTCAAATACAAAGTTAGTGAAATTATTGATTAACAACTGATTCGTCTATAGAATTTTTATAAAATTAATAAATATACGATTCAATGCCGTTCAGTTAAGGATATTGCTTGAATACACCCTTTGTGCAACTTAGTGTTTTTGTGTCTTAGAGGCTAATATTTTCTTGCCACAAAGTCACAAAGTTTCAATCCGTCAGCTGACGGACACAAAGAAAAAATACTAACTAAACGACATTGATATACGATTTATAATTTTTACATTGACTTTCAACAGCTCATTTCTCCGGCATTTTTCTTGGCCGACAGCAGATTATAAGCCCCTTTTATGACCACCCTGGAAGTCTTAATATTAAATCCTTCGGGCAATACAATTTCCGTATTTACACCATCAGTGACACCTTTATGTACTTCTACCATGCGGTATTCAGTAAAAGGTTTGCCACCTTCTGTTTTGTGTTTGTCAATAACGAAAATGTAATCCTTTTGGTCGAAACTAACAATGGCATCCGAAGGCAAAGCGGCCGTTTGTTTACTGATTGATTTAATGATTGCATTTACATACATCCCCGGCAATATATTTTTGCAAAAGCCACTTACATTGGCATATAATTTATAAGTTTTGTCCGCATTAATTGATTTACCGGTCTGGTAGATAACAGCTTCGTGCATTTCGCTTTCATTATTGATAAAAAATTGAATTTTTTGACCAACAGCCACTTTATCAGCGTCTTTTTCAAACAGGTTGAGTTCAAGGAAAAGTTTATTGCTGTTTACAATTTCAAATAAAATATCTGAGGGTGAAACTGATTTACCAATACTGACATTGACTGCCTGTACATAACCCGAAATAGGTGAAACAAGTTTAACAGACCGGCTAATATTATTTTCGTTCAGCTGTGCAGGATTAATCCCGATAAGTGCCAGTTTTTGTTTTAGTGCATTAACCTGTGATTTGAGATTTTTATACTCAGAAGTAACCTGTTGGAGGATCTTTTTCGAAGTAACATCACTTTTGTAAAGTTCATTTTGCCGTTCATATTCAGATGCTGAATATTCGAGTTTGTTTTTTGCTTCAAGGTAGTTTTGTTGCACATCAATGAAATCCTGATTTTCCAAAACAGCCAGTGTTTGTCCTTTTCTGACAACATTTCCCGGCATAAGAGATGTACTCTTTACAAAACCTCCCATAGGCATACAAACTGTTGCCAGATTTTGTGGTGCAACACCAATTTTTCCATTTACCTTTAAAGAGGCACTCATGGAGCGCATTTCAACTAATCCGGTATCAATGTTGGCCAGTTTTATCTGATCCTCACGTAATTCGACAATGTCTTCGGCCAATACTTCCACTTTTTTAGTGTCAGTGTCAGCTTTGCTTTTCGTGCAGGATACCAGTGTTATCAAAAAAAAGGATAAAAGAATAATTAATTTGAATTTATAATTTGTCATAATGATGATTTTAATATTGAATGTTGATTCTTAAACTGTCAGTTAGATTTTCCGGTTATGAGATCAATTGAAATGATTATTTGATTGTAGTTATTCAATGCATCAAGATAGTTTTGTTTGATACTTAACCCGCGATTAAGACTCAAAACGTATTCGAGATAATCCATTGCCCCGCTTTTATAACTTAACGTAGCCTGCTCGATGATTAAATCAGCTTCGGGAATCGCTTGTTTTTCATAATAGTCGAGGCTGTTATTATACTTGACGTATTCACCCAGCAATGAGCGGTAATTGCCCTTGAGTGATTTGGTATATAACTCCGCATTTGTCTGAGCAACCTGTTCTTTCATTTTAGCCGCTTTTATTTTAGAAGTAAAGGGTTTAAACCAGAGTGGAATGGAAATGCCTGCCTGAATACCTGAAAAACGTTCACCCGTACCATACGTATGCGAAATCCCGTTTACTTCCTGAACACCCTGCATGGTTTGACTAAAATAGCCAATGCTTAGATCGGGTAACATTCGGCTTTTTTCAAGTCTTCTTTCAACATGTGAAACTTCAACCTGTTGTTGTGCATAGCCCACTGAAGGATTGCCTGTTGAAATCCGTTCCATGTCAGTTGGTTTAAAATCAGCCCGTAGTAAAATCGTATCGACAGTCATTATGACATCATCCGTATTCAGAAGCACCTGCAGCTTTTGATTGTTTATCGTTAAGTCGGCATTTATCTGTTGCAACTGGTTTTGCAATTCCATACGTTGCGAACGTGCAGTAATCATCTCCAGCCGGTTGGTGGCCCCTGTTTTCAACCTGAGTTCGGCGGCCTTCAAAAAGCCGTTGTATAAACTATCCTGCCAGACCAGCAGTCTCTGTTTTGAGTACAGGTATGCCAGTTGCCAGTAGATTTGTTTAACCTGCGTGGCAATTTCGAGTTGTGTTGATTTCAATTGCCATTCACTGCTTTTAATATTTGCATTTGCCAGTTTACGTTGGTTCATGTATACTGTCGGGAAAGCAAACGACTGCGAAAGGGTAAAGCTGTTATCTTTATTGTACGAATTGAATTGTCCGTACTGACCTTCGAGCGATGTTTTCGGAATGTCCCAGGATGCACCTTTGAGCGCTTCCTGTACATTCACTGAAAGTGCCGATGAGCGAACGGAAAGATTTGTTTCCAGCGCCATATCAATCGCCTGTTTAAGATTTACCTTCTTCACTTGCTGTGCATTCGTTGTATTCAAAAAAGACGATCCTATCAAAAACACTAAAATGAGTGAAATGATTTTTTTTCGTTTTCGTTTGAATGTATAACTGAATTTTCCTGATGAAAAGATGATATAAAATACGGGCAGAATCACCAGCGTTAAAAAGGTAGCCGAAATAAGTCCGCCAATCACAACTGTTGCCAAAGGTTTTTGCACTTCAGCACCCGCTGAATTAGATAATGCCATTGGTAAGAAACCAAGAGAAGCGACAGCTGCAGTCATAATTACAGGGCGTAAACGGGTTTGCAACCCTTGTTTAACCCGTTCGACGATATCAGTGACACCATCTTTTTCAAGCCGGTTAAACTCGGCAATGAGTACTATCCCATTTAAAACTGCCACACCAAATAAAGCAATAAAACCTACACCGGCAGATATTGAAAAGTTCATTCCCCGTAGCCACAATGCAAATATACCTCCTATTGCCGACATTGGCACAGCTGTAAAAATCAACAACGATTGTTTTACTGAATGGAATGTAAAAAACAACAGCACAAAGATTAGCAACAATGCAACCGGAACAGCTACCGATAATCTGGCTTTAGCTGCTTCGAGATTTTTAAACTGACCACCGTATGATACATAGTAACCTGTTGGCAGTTTTACCTGTTTGTCTATCTGTTTGGTTACTTCGGCAATAACGCTTTGAACATCCCGATTTCTGACATTAAATCCAACAGTAATACGACGTTTGGTATTTTCACGCGAAACCTGTGCCGGCCCTGACTTAATCTGAATATCCGCCAGCTGTTCAAAAGGTATCTGACCACCGTTAGGAAGTGCTACCGAGATGCTTTTTACGTCTTCAATGCTTTGACGGTAATCTTTATCCAACCGTACGACCAGTCCAAACCGCTTTTCTTCGTCGAAAACAACTCCGGCCTGACCACCGGCAAATGCAGCACGCAATACACGGTTGACATCATCCACAGAAAGACCGTACTGTGCCAACCTGTCACGGTTGTATTCAACCTGAACCTGTGCCAGTCCGGTTACTTTTTCTACGTTGATATCGACAACACCTTTTATATTTTGAATGATTTTTTCAATTCCTGCTGCTTTATCTGACAGTGTATTCAGGTCATCACCAAATACCTTGATAGCAATATCCTGTTTCGATCCTGAAAGCAATTCGTTAAACCGCATTTGGATGGGTTGTTGGAATTCAAATTTTACCCCTGCCAGTACGACCAGTTTCTCCTGCATTTTTTCTACCAGTTCTTCGCGGGTTTTAGCACTTGTCCATTCACTTTTGTCTTTCAGGGTGATAATATAATCGCCTGTTTCCATTGGGGTCGGATCGGTAGGAATTTCACCTGCTCCGATTTTACAAACAGTATGTTTTATTTCAGGAAAATTATCGAGTAATATCTTATTGGCCTTTTGAACCATTTCAATCGTGTTTGTCAATGAACCGCCCTGTAAAGTAATGACTCCTGCTGCCAGGTCACCTTCTTCCAGCTGAGGAATAAATTCACCACCCAAACCTGTAAACATGAATATGCTTAGTATGAACAAAGCTACAGCCGATAATGAAACCAGTAGCTTACGTCTGATGGCAAATGTAATTACGGGGTTAAATGCGTTATGAAACCTATCCATAAGCCTGTCAGAGATATTCCGTTTGTGTTCGGTATTTTTACTCAGGAACAAGGCAGAAATCATTGGCACATAGGTCAGGGAAAGAATCGCAGCACCGACCAATGCAAAGGCCACTACCTGTGCCATAGGACGGAACATTTTTCCTTCAATTCCAACCAACGCCATGATAGGCAAATACACAATCAAGATAATGATTTGACCAAAGGTGGCAGAACTCATCATTCGTTTGGCGGATTCGAATACATTTTCGTCCATTTGCTGCTGCGATAACCTTTTAATACCCGGGTGGTGATGCTTGCTCATGGATATTCGATGTACCACGCTTTCCACAATGATAACGGCCCCATCCACAATCAATCCAAAGTCGATGGCTCCCAGACTCATCAGATTGCCTGATACACCGAAGAGGTTCATCATCGATACGGCGAAAAGCATGGCCAACGGAATGACCGATGCCACCACAAGTCCGGCACGCAGGTTCCCCAATAATAAAACCAGAATAAAAATCACAATCAATGCCCCTTCAAGCAGATTTCGTGAAACGGTACCGATGGCACGTCCTACCAAATCTGAGCGGTTCAGGAATGGTTCGATAGTCACTCCTTTGGGCAGGGACTTTTGAATGGATTTAATGCGCGTTTCAACGTCTACAATCACTTCGTGGGCGTTGGCTCCTTTCAGCATCATTACAACGCCACCAACGGCTTCTTTTGTGTCGATAACCAGTGCTCCGTAACGTGTTGCACTCCCAAATTGAACGGTTGCGACATCACGAATCAATACAGGTACACCCGAGGGATTATTTTTTACGACAATCTTACCAATGTCTTCCAGCGTTTTAACCAACCCAATACCACGTATAAAATAGGCCGTTGGTTTCTTATCTATGTAAGCGCTACCTGTATTTTCGTTATTTCGTTCCAGAGCCTGAAAGATATCGGTAATCGTCAAATTCATTCCCCTGAGTCTTTCAGGGTTTATTGCTACCTCATATTGTTTGACAAAACCTCCGTAACTGTTTATATCAGCCACTCCCGGAGTTCCAAGCATTTCACGTCGTACAACCCAATCCTGAATGGTACGGAGTTCCATCGGATTATATTTATTCTCCATTCCCTTATCGACAGCAAGCCGGTACTGATAAATTTCACCTAATCCGGAAGAAATAGGTGCCAGTTCAATTTTTGCCAAACCGGGTGGAATTGATTCTTCTGCTTCTTTAAGCCTTTCACTCAATTGTTGCCTGGCCCAATATAGATCGACCCCGTCCTTAAACACTACAGTAATGACCGATAAGCCTAGTCGGGAAATTGACCGGAGTTCGATAATATCGGGGATGTTGGCAACAGCTACTTCTATCGGTGCAGTGATAAAACTTTCCACTTCCTGCACTGCCAGGGAAGGTGCAAGTGATATTACCTGAACCTGGTTGTTTGTAACGTCGGGAATAGCATCGATGGGCAATTGGGTCAGGGAATAAATACCCCAGCCAACTAATGCAACCACAAAAAGCCCGACAATAAATTTATTTTTTATTGAAAAATGGATAATATGTTCTATCATAAGTTGATGAAATGATGTAATGAGAGTTTAATTTCTAAAGCACAAACATATCAGGCAAACAACGTAATTGCTTGCTAACGTATTGTCAGTCAAAAATCAAATAATCAGTACAGCGATAGAAGCCAGGATAGAACGTCCGGACTGTGAAAGTAAACTTTCAGGAGGAAGAATGTTATTGCGAATTATTGCTTCATCTTTATCTGCTAAAAAAATATTGACAGAATTAAATAAATTTATCGCATATTTCAGTTCAGAATGTAACAGAAGCTTTGAATGAAAGGATGGTATATCAGTATTTACACGTACAAAACGGCAATTGTCACTATGTTGATTTATATCAGAACAAAATAAATCTTTGTGTTTCTGAAGAGAATCATTGTTCCTGATATGATGATGTATGCTAAAGCAGGAACTGGTTGCAATTTCTTCAATTCCCTCACCGGCACATGTCTGACAACAATAATTCACAACATTAAATCCTACTCCCCCTATTAAAAAATAGACAGCAGATAGATAAACGAATATGTGTTTCAGAAATACTCTTTTCATATATGCAGCAAAGATAAGTTGTTTTAATAAGATACCGAAAATATTTTGAAAATTTTTAGATATTATCTGTTTTAATTATTGTAAATTTGTACCGAAAAATTTAAATTATATTTTAAGATGAAAAAGCTATCTATTGTATTACTTGTGAGTATATTAACTACAACACTATTTTTTTCCTGTACTCAGAATACAATTAAAACGGAAGAAAAAGACTATGTAAAAAAGTACTTTTTATCAAAAGACACAACAAAAGGTGCTTTAAGTGTAGATATAGAAGTTGAAATTCCGGTTTCTTTTGCAAACAAAGAGGTGCTGAAATCAATTCGTTCTACCATTATTACGAATTTGTTTGGTCAGGAATATACTTCGCAGGTCAATGACTCCCTTGTACTCCTGTTTACTAAAAACCTGTATGCTGATTACAGGGAAAACAATGAGCCCTTACTTACTGTAATGGATAGCGCCAATCGGTATAGCTTTAATAATGAACATGTAGTATCCGGATTTAGCTTACTGAGTGATAAAAAAATATATGTCTATGGCATCGAACGATATATTTATATGGGTGGTGCACATGGTCTTGAAACCCGGAATTATTTTAATTTTGATTTAAAAACCGGGAATCTCATTACTGAAAAGGATCTGTTTAAATCAAATTACCTGGCCGAACTTTCAGAAATTATCAAAAAGAGGATTGTTGAAGAAAGTAAAGAAATGAAGGAAACGAAAGAAACAGAACCTATCCTGAGTCTGGAAGATACTGATTTCTGGGCAGATTCCATTAAGCCAAACGGAAATTTTTATATCACGGATGAAAGCATTAATTTTGTATTTAATCCCTATGAAATTGCTCCTTATTACATGGGTCAGACAGAAGTATCGATACCATTCAACCGTCTTAAAAATATATTAAAACCAAATAATATCATTGCTTATCTGGTAGAAAAACAAGCTAAAATTTAATAAATTCAGACAAATACAACCTATGACTTCATTTTTTGAGCTTTTAAAAACACGTCGCAGCATTCGCAAATATTTATCGAAAGCAGTAGAAGAGGATAAAATAAATCTAATCACCGGCGCCGCGTTGATGTCACCTGCATCAAAAAGAAGCAATCCATGGGAATTTATTGTTGTTGAGGATAAACAGATGCTGATTAAACTATCTGAATCGCGTTCAAATAGTTCTCAAATGTTGGCTGATTCCCCCTTAGGAATTGTTGTAATGGCTGATAGTACAAAAAGCGATGTCTGGTTAGAAGATGCTTCCATTGCTGCAATAATTATGCAGTTACAGGCTCAGGATCTTGAGTTGGGAAGTTGCTGGATACAAATCTATAATCGTGAAAAGAATGCTCAAACGACTGCTGAAGAATATATACGCACATTATTCCATTTACCCGAACAGTACAGAATCTTATGTATACTCTCTATTGGTTATCCAAATGAAAATAGGAAACCGTTTGATATTGAAAAACTTGACACCACGAAAATACATTCTGAGTTATTTTAATTCTAAAATAAAAAGAGATTATGTCAAACAATAAAGACAATCGTTTAGCCTGGGGAGTTACCCTGCTCGTTTTCGGATGCTTATTTCTTGTAAGACAACTTCAAATTTTACCCCCCGGAATTGCTCCTTTTGTTTTTGATTTTAAGAATTACCCCCTTCTTATCGGGGTAATTTTCTTACTTTTCCATTCCAATAAAAATATTGGAATTGTTCTTATAGTAGTTGGCCTGCTTTTTCGTTTGTCTGATATCATTCAATTAACAAGACATATTTCAGACTTTATCTGGCCCGTTTTGCTCATCATAGCAGGAGGCATACTGGTGTTAGGAATTAAAAAGAAATAAGTCGGATAATTATCAATTTGATATTAACTTTTATCTGAATCAAAATACATGAAAGTTGTTTTAATCGGTTCTGGCAGTGTTGCGACACATTTAGGATTAGCTTTACAGTCAAAAGGAATTATAATTAGTCAGGTTTATAGTCGAAACGTTTTAAACGCTGAGTCTTTAGCTGAGAAACTGAATACATCATTTATTACTGACATTTCTGAAATATACAAAGAAGCTGATGTTTATTTCTATGCCCTCACAGATACTGCATTTAAAAGCCTTTTACGGAAAATAGAAATCCCTGCCGGAATTCATGTCCATACGGCAGGATGTATTCCCATGACTGAATTTGAAGGTTTCACGTCTAATTATGGTGTATTTTACCCACTACAGACTTTTTCAAAAAATAAACCTGTTGATTTCAGCCAAATCCCCATTTGCATTGAAGCAAGCAATATGGAAGTCCAGCAAAAGCTTCTTGAAATAGCCAATTTGGTAACCACCAGGACTTATTTAATAAATTCGGAACAAAGAAAAAAACTCCATTTGGCAGCAGTTTTTGCATGCAATTTCACAAATTACATGTACGATGTTGCTTCGGTAATTTTAGAAGATTCGGGGTTATTATTTGATATGATTCAACCATTGATCGCCGAAACTGCCAATAAAACAAAAACAATGATTCCGTTTGAAGCTCAAACAGGGCCTGCAGTAAGGTTGGATGAAAATACCATAGAAAACCATTTAAGTATGTTGAATAAAAGGCCTGAATTTAAAAAAATATATAAACTTTTGACCAAAAGCATTTACAAAAGACACAAAAAAAATTGATAATTCCTTTATTTGAGGAATAATTTACACATTCAATTTTTAATAAATCATTCTTATTTATGTATTCATATTTAAAACTTGTCCGATTTCAAAATTTGATTTTTATAGCCTTTATTCAATTTGTTATGCGACAGGTTGTATTGGTACCTATTCTTCAAACTTTCGGTTTTGACGCGACCATGGATACAGGCATGCTGTTCCTGTTGATCACAGCGACTGTTTTAATTGCAGCAGGGGGATATGTTTTAAATGATTACTTTGATGTGAAAATTGATGCTATAAACAGACCCGATAAACAACTGGTAGGCGTTGTTTTATCCAGGCATACCGCAATGGCTTTACATCAGGTTCTGACTGCCCTTGGTGTAGTTTGCGGTTTACTTTTATCCTACTTTGCCCGGAGTTTTACACTGGCTTTTATTTTCATTGTTATTCCAGGATTGTTGTGGTTTTATTCTGCCAGTTATAAACGTCAGTTTTTAATTGGGAATCTTGTTATTGCTTTTATTTCAGCTATCACCATTTTAGTAGTTGGGATAGCTCAATTATCATTTCTTCAAAAAGAATTTGGTACACTGATTTTCGAAACTCCGATACCCTCTCATTTCTATGGTTGGATTGGTGGTTTCGCCTTATTTTCATTCCTTTTTACGTTAATGAGGGAAATTTTAAAAGATATGGAAGATGAGAAAGGCGATCGTGAAATGGAATGCCGTACTTTACCCATAAAATGGGGGATAAACAAAACAAAATCGTTTTTATACGGTTTAATAGCTATAACGTGTATTCTGTTATTTCTGTCGAACAATTATTTTATACATTTCAATGGGAATCTGACAACGAGGTATATTGTCTTTGGTTTGGCAATACCACTTGCTGTTTTATATTATCTGATTTTTATGGCCAGATCTAAATCCGATTTTCATCAGGCCTCAAAGCTATCGAAAGTAATTATGTTCGTTGGAGTAATGTATAGCTTTGTCTTTTATTATTTACAGGCAAAAACCTATGGAATAAGCTTGTTTAATATTTTTATACTGAAATAATTTAACCCTTTTAAATTATACGAGATGCTTTCAAACCTGAATAGCTACAACATAATTCTGGCTTCACAATCTCCCAGAAGGCACGAACTTTTAAGCGGTTTAAATATTCCGTTTGAAATTCAGGAGATCGATGTTGAAGAGAGCTATCCATCTCAATTGGTTGGAGTGGATATACCAATGTATTTAGCTGAAAAAAAAGCGGATGCTTTTGCTGACAAGATGGAAAATAATACATTACTCATTACTGCCGATACCATCGTTTGGCATGAAGGATGTGTTTTTGGTAAACCAACCGGAAAAGAGGATGCAACACGAATGCTGAAGGCATTGTCGGGTAAAACACATCAGGTCATTACAGGAGTATGTATCAGTACAATGCTTAGACGTAAAACCTTTCATGTTATTTCGGAAGTCAGGTTTTCAAGACTAACGGATGAAGAAATTGAGTATTATCTTCAGAACTTTATGCCCTATGATAAAGCTGGTGCTTACGGAGTGCAGGAATGGATAGGATACATTGGAGTTGAATATATTGAAGGATCCTATTTCAATGTAATGGGACTGCCTATTCAAAGACTTTATTCTGAATTAAAACGTTGGAAAAAGTAATAAATTTAATTCTTTAATTTAAGGGATATTTAATAACTTGTGAAGTTGAAGAGATAATCTCCATGCCGGATTCTCTTTTATATAATTAATAGAATAATCGATATTATCCTGATTCTGCTGAAAACGTTTCTTCTCTTCTCCTAAAAAAACCGGACTGATAAAATAATTATCAGCAAGAGGCAATTCCGAAATATCGGGTAACACATCCCCTGCCTGTACCGGATAGCGAAACTCATTGACATGACTGAAGTTCTTGCGTAAAACAGCCGTGCTTACTTTTGGACTACAGGATATATATTCTACTTTACCCGGTACCGGATTTGTGCCATTTGTTTCTATACAATTACAGTATTCCTCGAAAAATTCCAGTATCTCATCAGTTAGCTGGATAGTCGGTTCACCTCCTGTCCAGATCAAAAGACTTTTCGGATGATCTATCGGATTTGTGAGTTTCTTTACTTCTGCCAGTACTTCCTCCACTGTCATTTTAAGACCCTTACTCCAGTCAGTATCACAATACCAACAGGACATATTGCAATCAGAGAGTCTGACAAAGACTGCTGCTCTGCCTGCATTGGCTCCTTCTCCCTGTATCGATTTAAATATCTCAACCACATTAAGAATCAGTTCCGGAGAATTACTCTTCATACCGACAATTTGTCTTTGGTGTTTCACTCATTTCCACAGCAACTAATAATGGAAACTGAGGTTTAAACAAATCATAAACATATTTGCTCATATTCTCAACGGAGGTCTGAAAATCGAACACTTCATTTAAATGTCTGTGATCAAGTGTGCAGTCTATCCAATCCGAAATTGGCTTTAAATCATTATAATCCTGTACAAAACCTTCCTGATTCAAATTTCCTTTCAGAAAAACCTTTATGGTGTAATTGTGTCCGTGAATACGTCCACAGGGATGATCTTCAATTAAACCATTTAATTGATGGCTGGCCGAAAAATAAAACTCTTTGCTTATCGTGTGCATATTAATTCCTTCAACTTTTTTTAATCTGTATATTTCAACAAATATAACTAATTATTATTATTGCCTGTTCTTTATTGTGGTTTTTTATTATTCTTTTAAAACAGGCTAATGAAAAGTGCCACGTTAAGTAATGCTACAATTACACCCAATAAATTCAATAGAATCTTTGATAGCCTGGAATTCTTATACTTACCCATGACCTCTTCTGATGAAGTTAAATACACCTGAAAAAATATTGTAAACGGTAACTGAATACTTAAAATCATTTGGGATATGATTAATCCCTGAAATGGATTTGAAATCAATAAAATAATGATAAAGGCAATCACCAGCGAAATAGCAATTCCCAGACGGGTATGGTTATCTTTAATATCATAAGGCTCCTTGTACATTCCGGCAAATATTGAACCGGCGGCCATTCCTGAGGTAATCGTGGAAGCTACTCCGGCAAACAACAGGGCAACGGCAAATACAATGGATGCATGTAATCCTAATAAGGGTGTTAGTAATTCTTTGGCTTGTTGTAATTCGGAGACAGGAGTCTTTGTTTTAAAGAATGTGGCAGCTGCCAACAGAATCATGGCACTGTTTATTCCCCAGCCTATGATCATGGAAACCAGCGTATCGGTAAATTCAAACCGCAATTGTTTCTTGATAATCTTCTCATCTTTGCGATTCCACTGACGACTCTGAATAATTTCAGAATGCAGGAACAAATTATGTGGCATGACTACAGCCCCCAGTACACTCATGATAATGAGCATAGATCCTTTAGGGAAAGAAGGCGTCACCCATCCTGTCACGGCACTGTTCCAGTCTATATCTACCAGCGAAAGTTCATACAGAAATGATAATCCAATGACAGATACAAATGCTATGATCCATTTTTCGATAATTTTGTACGAATTTGTGAACAGCATTATCAGCACAAAAATTGTAACAAGTAATGCTCCTGCCTGAATGGGAATTCGGAACAACATATTCAATGCTATAGCCCCTCCCAGAATTTCGGCCAGCGAAGTGGATATAGAGGCCAGCATAGCTGAAATGAGCAGCATTTTCGAATACCGGGGCTTTAGATAAATTGTTGCTGCCTCCGAAAGGCAAAGACCCGTTGCGATACCCAGATGGGCTACATTATGTTGCAGAAAAATAAGCATGATGGTCGACAATGTAACCATCCACAACAGAGAATAACCAAATTGAGCACCTGCTGCCAGATTTGAAGCCCAATTTCCAGGATCAATAAATCCTACCGTTACCAACAACCCCGGACCAATAAATCTTAAAATGTCTAATCCTCCGTACCTGGGTTTATAACCCTTACGATCTATATTATTGAATATTTTGAACATACTTTATCTGAAACAATTTCTATTTTTCATTTCTCTTCCACTTAGCCTTTATAAAACTGAATTGTTTCGTGAATACCGGCTTCATAGGATGTTGGTTTAAAATTAAAGTATTTATTAAATTTTGTTGAATCAAATTGATAATCGTTCTCGCTCTGATACAACATTTCCAATGATTCAAACACTGTTTTATCAAATAAACCACCCATTTTCAACATCCATTTTTTCAACACCGTATAATTCGGTTCAATACCCAATTCATGGGCAATTAATTGTATATATGCATTCCCTGTTAAAGCAGGACTCTGAGTTGGCATGTGCCATACCTGCTGATAGCATTCTGCCTTTTTCCATAACAGATTAAGTGCTTTGGCACAATCAAGCGTATAGGTATAAGAGTGTAACCTGGTATCATCTCCCAGCCATTGTGCCTTTTTGTTTTTCATCATTTTATCAATTGCCAGAAAATAAAGAACACTCGTATTCGAAGAATATGGTCCGTAAAAATCAGCAGACCGGGCAATCATTGCTTGTAAATTATTATGCTTCATCTCATTTACTAACATATTTGCAACTGTTGCCCTGATTTCACCTTTTACACTGCAGGGGAAATAAGGGGTTTCTTCCGTCATTTTCCCATCCACAAGTCCATACATATAAACATTATCAAAGAAAATTAATTTCGAACCATAATTTTTACAGGCATCTATCACATTTTTCATCACTTTGGGCCATAGTTGAAACCAGACTTTTCGGTCGTAAGGTAAACCGGCTAACAAATAAACAATATCCGATCCTTTTACGCTGTTCAATGTTTCTTCATACGATGTAATATCAGCTTTAAAAGATTCGGCACCAATGACAGCATTATTGCTGCGTGAAACAAGCCGTACACTTTCCTTTGAATTCAGTAATTCATATGTCAGGGCATTACCAATTGATCCGCCAGCTCCTAAAATAGTGTGTCTCATAACTTATTTTAATTAAAGGTTTAATATTATATTAAAATAACACTTTTCGAAGATTCTGGTTCATTTCATACAACATTTTTTTTGTTTTTTTGTTATTTAATCATATTAGTCTATCGTTAAAGATAATTTACAATAATTATATATTTTCCCTGTTGAAATGAGTATGAATATTCACCTTCACAATTTTTTGAAAATTTCATTAAAAATATTAAGGATGAATGATTAACAATCTAAATAATTATTTTTATATTTGCATCTGCATTGTCAGTTTTGTCAATTACAGTGCTTTTTCAAATTATTTTGAATATTACAACACTCTAAATCATGGAAATGAACAAAAAGACGGTAATTCAAGTTGTTTTACAACATTTGCTATTATATATTGTTGAATGATTGCAATTTAAATCAGATTTACCGGCAAAAATGGAACACTTCATGTTTGTTTGAATAAAATAACTTAAAATTAAAAATGAACAATATAAGCTAATTTATTGAATAAAGCAACAAGTTGTTAATAAATATTTCATCAAAATAGTGCTACAAAATAAAATAATATATATCTTTGGCACAAATTTTAAATAAACAAATCAAAAAACGATAACATTCGCTGTAAAAGAAACTGGAATACTAAATTATTTATACCCTGTATTCAATCAGAAATAAAAACTTTCAAGGGTAAAATAAGATAATCGGAAACTATATTCACTATCACTATACAAACTCAAAAAATTACGAAAATGGAAAATGAAAATGAAAAAATCTCGTTGCTTGAAGACGATGATGTGCTTTACAAACTTCTGCAGGTGCCTTTTTATACGATAGGCGGGTATGAAGTTGATGTCCAAAAACGACTCCTTACTCTGAAAGGTGAGACAAAAAAGCTTACTAAAAAAGAGATGCATTTGCTTATTTTATTTGCTTCTAACCATAACAGTTTTTTAGACAGGAAGTACACTCTAAAAACTATCTGGAAAGATGACAGCTATTACAATGCAAGAAGTATGGACGTTTATATTTGCAAGTTACGCAAACTACTCAGTGGTGATCCTGATGTTATGATTATCAACATTCATGGTAAAGGTTACAGAATGGTTGCATCAGTAAGCCAACGATTAAGCTAAGTTGTAAATCAACAATTGGTATGAAAGTGAAGTACATTTGATTACCTGTTCAATCAATAAAAAAAAGCCCCGCTACCGCAGGGCTTTTTTTTATATAGTGATTACGTTCATTTTTTAAGGTTGTTTTTTCTGTTTTGGCGGGCATGGCTGTGTTTTATACCATAGGTGAAATAAATAACAAAACCTATGGCCATCCAGGTAAACAGACGAATCCAGGTATCCAGAGGCAATGAAGACATAATAAAGAAACAGACCAGTGCTCCAAGAATCGGAACAAATGGCACCCATGGAGTTCTGAATCCACGGACAGCATCAGGTTCAGCTTTTCGGAGAATAATGATCCCCACACATACAATAACAAAAGCAAGCAGTGTACCAATGGAAACTAATTCACCCAAAAGTCCGATGGGAAAAAGACCTGCAAAAAATGCTGCAAAACTTCCGGTAACAATGGTTGTTATATGGGGAGTTTTAAATTTCGAATGGGTTTTTGCAAAACTCTTCCACAACAAACCATCACTTGCCATTGAGAAAAACACCCTGGACTGTCCTAAAAGCAATACCAGTACAACAGAACTAAGACCTGCAATTGCTCCGATTTTAATAATCGGTCGTAACCACATTAAACTGGGTCCGGCAGTATCAATGGCCAGCGCAATAGGAGCCGATACGTTCAACTCTTTATAGCTTACTATTCCAGTTAGGACTAAACTCACACCTATATATAAGATAGTACATATAAGAAGTGATGCTAAAATTCCTATCGGCACATCCCGTTTTGGATTTATAGCTTCCTGCGAAGTAGTGGAAACAGCGTCAAATCCGATATACGCAAAAAATACCACAGCAGCTCCTGTTAATACGCCTGAAGCTCCAAAATGTCCCCATTCGCCTGTATTGACAGGAATAAAGGGTGTCCAGTTGGCTACATGGATATGCGCAATGCCAAAACCAATAAAAAGTAGGATCACTACTACCTTCACCAATACGATGATATTATTGAATTTAGCCGATTCTTTAATTCCGATCACTAACAAGGTGGTCATTAATGCGACAATAAAAATGGCCGGAAAATTAATGATGGCTCCTGACGTATGCCAACCGGTTGAATCAAAAATAAAAGGACTTTGACACATAGCCGGTGGAATGGCTAATCCAAAATCAGCTAAAAAACTGGTTACATAGCCCGACCACCCAACGGCTACAGTTGCTGAACCAAACAGATATTCAAGTATTAAATCCCATCCGATAATCCAGGCAACAAATTCACCCATGGTGGCATAACCATACGTATATGCACTTCCGGAAACCGGAATCATCGATGCAAACTCGGCATAACACAAACCGGCCAACAAGCATCCGAAAGCTGAAATAATAAACGATAACGCAATAGCTGGTCCGGCATGTAATGCTGCTGCAGTTCCTGTAAGTACAAAAATACCCGCACCAATAACACAACCTACTCCTAACAACGTGAGGTTCAACGCACTCAGGTGACGCTTTAATGAGTTGTGTTTACTGTCGGCCTGTTCTTCCAGTTCGGCCAATGTCTTTTTAATAAACAAGTCTTTTATCATAAATATTTAATTTCAAAGATAGTAAAAAATCAGTTTGACAGGAATCACGCTGTAATACTTGATAAATGGCGTGTTTTCGTTACAAAAATAGCAATTTTAATCGACTTTTATTCCATTCCCGGCATTTTTTTATTATCCATTGCTTACATGACACAAAAAAAGAGACGTTGCATACAACGTCTCTTTTTGAATTCAGGAATAAATACTCCTGATCCTGGTTATTTTTTTTCAATAAAAGCTAACACTTCACCTTTACGAACCATTTCACCTTGTTTCTTTTCAACACCAACAATTCTTCCATCACAGAAACTGCCGATATGCTCCAATCCGTAATTGGTCTGGATTGTACAAAGGGTGTCGTATTCCTTGATTTCTTTTCCATGTACCGGTTCTACCGATACCTCGTTAAAATCAAGTTCCCAGATAACCCTTCCGGTTGCATTGGATACAACGGGTTCGGCATTTGGGTATTTCAAAGCACGCAAATCAGGCAATTCAATGGTGCTTGCTGCAAATTTTTCTTTGATGGCTGCTTCCAGTTCCCCTTCAAATCGTTTTTTGGCTTCGCCCGATTTGAAATCCCTGTATTGTTTTTCATGCATGGCAAATTCAAATAATTCTTCATCATCCTTACCCCTGTCCCATCCAAGTGTTTTCATTTCTTCAATGAAACGTGGCAGTTCGTTCGGATAATTTTCCTGAGGGTTTCCTTCAAAGAATACATATTTATTTTTTTCAGCCAATGCAATTATTTCTGCATCCAGTTTACCGGGTAATTTTCCGGCTTTACCCAGAATCATATCCCAGCTGTTTTTATCAATCATGCTGAAACGTGGTTGCCCCTTCACCAGAAACATAACATTCATCAGTGCAATATTTTTAACATACTGGCTAAATGGCGTTACAAGAGGTGGGTTACCCAGTTTAGGCCAGATATATTTCACTTCATCAAAGAGCATAATCAATAAATCATCAGTACTCATTTCTTTTTTATTCACACCTTTCAGGTATGAATTAATTCCGGCATGAACACCTTTCAAATCAGCCATAAGCGACCCCATCATTCCACCGGGAAGCCCACATCCAACAAGCAATGAAGTCATAAATTTATTGCGGTCATCAATAAAGTAACCCAAAAAATCATCTACGAAGCTTTGAGTAAGACGGCGTGCTTCCATATAGGCAGTCATATTGATTTCCGGAACTTTGAATCCGGCATCTTTCAACATAGCCTGAATGGTAATGACATCCGGGTGAACCATACCCCACGAAAGTGGTTCCATGGCAACATCCAGGTAATCAACACCTGCTTTTGCTACTTCAAGCATGGAAGCAACCGAAAAACCGGGACCTGAGTGACCATGATATTGTACAATAATATGAGGATGTGCCGTTTTAATTGCTTTTACAATTTTTCCCAACATTTCAGGACGGCCGATTCCAGCCATATCTTTCAGGCAAATTTCATCAGCACCTGCCTCGATCAGCTTTTCCGACATGTTGACATAATATTCCACGGTATGAATATCCGAATAGGTAATACACATGGTAGCCTGGGCAATCATTCCTGCTGCTTTGGCATAATGGATGGACGGAATGATATTGGTCACATCATTCAATCCGCAAAATATACGGGTAATATCAACACCCTGTGCTTTTTTTACTTTATACATCAGTTCACGAACATCTGCCGGAACCGGGTTCATTCGCAAACCATTTAATCCACGGTCAAGCATATGTGTCTGAATTCCCGCATCATTGAAAGGTTTTGTAAATGTACGGACTGCATCATTCGGATTTTCTCCGTAAAGCAGGTTTACCTGTTCGGATGCGCCACCGTTTGTTTCAACCCGGGCGAAACAACCCATTTCGATAATTACCGGAGCTATTTTTGCCAATTGGTCTTTTCGTGGCACATATTTCCCGGATGACTGCCACATATCGCGGTAAACAAGACTGAATTTAATTTCTTTCATAATTTATTTGATAGTTTGCTTTAAAATTCGAATTTAATTTCAAGTTTTATAGTTTCGAATAAATTCATTTTCAAGCAACTAAAACCTGGTGAAAACCGCTTGAAAACGTCTGTAAATATCGCATTTTTTTTTCAATTGACAAAGAAATTAAAGAATTATTTCTTTAATTATTTTACCCTCTTTTAGAACTGGTTTTTCGATTTGAAAGTAATTATATTAAATAACTTAAACATTAAAATCGTAATCCATTAAATATAAAAATAAAATTCAAAATCAGTATATTTTATGTCAGATTATAAGTTGAGTACTATGTAAAAAATAACCTGTTTCGATATGAAAACCAATTAGTAAGAGGAACAAAATCAGTTCGTTTTTTTAAGACATATAATTATTATCCCAGAAATCAGGAATGGCGCAAAGTAAAACTATGAATAATACATCCTGAGAATCGGGAGTAACACATCGGAGATTCCGGCTTATTAAAAACATTTAAAATAAAAAAAACGTACCATTTCGAAAACTAAGACTTTACTCTCTTATAGCTTTCAATCCTGGCTTCTTTCATAAATAGCATTCCTATCCATTCTTGAAAAATCCGGACATGAATTTTCTACATGGAAAATTACGCATGATAATAGTTTAGTTCTTAATAAAGATTTCAAAAGGTTCAAATGGTAAGACTATCATTTTATTTAATGATTATCCGAAAAGTGTTCTAATGGTTAGATTGAGACATGACTGCAAAACGGTTCAAACAATGTAGTGAGGGTTTCATGAATGCATTTTAGAACTGATTGCGGATAATCAGTATATCTGATATTGACTACTCAGATTAAAATTATACCTCACTTTTTATTACCTTTTACTTTGCTATCTGTTTATTTTGATTTATTTTGATTTATTGCACCGTATTGGGATGGAATTGGCACCGTATTGGCACGGTATTGGTCATAATATCATATTCATATCCTCTCCAATTATATGCCATATATCTTTATAGATATATGGATGTATTATGGCAAATATATGACTGATATATGACTGATATATGGCAAGCAATACGATGCCAATACCGTGCCTATACCATGCTGATTCGGTGGGAAAAACAATTTAAATACAAAAATAAATAAATTATTGGAAGTTTGTTAGCTATACTGAAACCCTCACTATGTAAATAAAAAAAATCCCGTAAAAGCAGAAGTTAATGCTGCTTTTACGGGATTTTTGAATCTATAGGATGTAAGAAAATTATTAATGACAATTGATAAGTAGTTCATCACTAATCGTTAATCACTAATCACTTAATATTCATGAATTGCCGGTTATTTCTTTAATTCACCGTTAAATGTAATCGGATCCCTGTTGTAGGAATGAACAGTAAACATGGAACTACCATTATTAAAAACATTCATGGATATCTCATAATTATTTTCTTTCGCTTTCACTTTAAACCGGATATCCCAACCATCTGATTTCTTATTCGACTTTATTGTATATCCGATTATCGGTTCGGCAAATTTTATTCCACCTTCTCCACCTCCATAGGGTGCCGAATAGGCAACTCCAAAAAAAGGAAGATAGGCAAAAGCTGAATCATTCTTTATCCGCAAATCATAATCCGAATTCAGGTAAATTTGCCTCCATCGCATCGGACTGGCGAAGTTTACTGCAATTGTGTAGTCCTTTGACTTAATTTTACCTGTAACTTCCTGGATGACTTCAGGTGCGGTTTTCAGGGAAGAACAGGAGACCATAAAAACAATTGCTATGAAGGATACTTGAATCAAATATTTTTTCATATATATGGCATTTAATCATTTCAAAACTAGCAAAGGACTTTACAAAAATCAGACAGTTTTAATACTCCAACATAAAACAATTAAAGCTGAAAAGTGATCGTCGTCCTTTACACTGTTTTACAACAAAAATGTTGCCAAAGTCTATCGATTTGACAACATTTCTGATACTACCTGCAATACATGCTTACAAGGTATATTCAGTATCCTATATTCGTTTTAGTTTTAGAATCAATCCCTTCCAGGGGTGCATACCTGCAATGAATACATGGTTTGAACTCATGGTAAGCAATGGGAATTTTTGGGTCTCATCCAACAGGTTGACTACCGAATAATTTTGACCTTCTTTTAATTCAAGGTATTGAAATGCTTCCAATGGAAATTTAACTTCGGTATCCAGAAATTTATCGTCAAAGTTCAAAACAAAAAGTAAAAGTTCATCTTTGAATTTACGGAAATAAGCATATTGTTCGTGGGTATTGAATTTGGGATTATCAAAATTGGCAAATTCGAGATCGTACATCAAGCCTTGAGTTATAGCTTTCTCAGTCAGTGTTATATTCAACAATTTACGGTAAAACGACTGCAATTCTTTTTGTTCAGCAGTCAGGTTTTTCCCGTCATATTCACCTCCGTTTGACCATGCCTGGATTGATTTCATTCCCCAGTAATCAAAGATGGATGTTCGTCCATCCAGACCGCTGAAGCCTTCACTTTCCATTCCGTGTTCACCTAATTCCTGGCCTGAATAAATCATTACCGGGCCTTGTGTAAGCGTTGCTGCAACAATCATAGCCGGTTCAGCATACATTCCGTTTCCCGAATAAAACCCGGAGCCAATGCGCTGTTCATCGTGGTTCTCCAGAAAATTGAGCATCTGATTTTCAATGCCCTCCAACGACTGCCAGGTATTGGTTATCTCACGAACCGGAAAGTTACGGCTGGTGACATTGCGGAGCATTTCATACATTCCTTCTTTATCGTACAGATAATCAAATTTACCGTTGCAGATATAATTCCGGTATTCTTTCGGATGATAGACTTCGGCAATGAATATAATATCAGGATATTTACTCTTTACCTGTGAAATAGCCCATCCCCAGAATTCTACAGGAACCATTTCGGCCATATCGCATCGAAACCCGTCTACTTTCTTTGAAGCCCAGTAAAGGAGTATATCACGCATTTTAAACCAGGTATCCGGAATGGGATCAAATTGTTTTTGATTGCCTTCCATATAATTCACCCCATAGTTCAGTTTCACCGTTTCGTACCAGTCATTTTGAGTGGGAGAAGTAGTAAAATGGTCGTTACCTGTTACTTTCGCTGGAAATTCAATGTATCCTTCGACATTAAAGCGTGGAGAAAATGCCTGATTCGGAAGATAATAGAAATTATTTAATGGAGAGAAAGCCCAGTTGGAATGATCGTTTTGACCCAAATCAACCACCCCTGCCGGTTTTGCAGTTGAATGGTATTCGCGTGCCACATGATTTGGTACAAAGTCAATGATCACTTTTAGCTTTGCTTTGTGAGTCCGGATAACCATGTCTTCGAATTCTGTCATCCTGTTCTCCACATTTTCAGCCAGATCAGGATCTACATCATAATAGTCTTTGATGGCATAAGCCGAACCCGCTTTCCCTTTTACAATGGCTGCATGGTCTTTTGCTATTCCATAACCGGAATAGTCCGTTTGAGTGGCATGCTCGATAATTCCGGTATACCAGACATGAGTAACACCCAGTGATTTTATTTCGCTAAGTGCTTTGGGGGTAAAACTATTAAATTTACCACAACCGTTTTCCAGCAGGGTACCATTATGTTTATTGGTAGTGTTTAAATTTCCAAAAAGACGAGGAAGAACCTGATATATTACAAATTTCGACATGTGTGTAGTAAGTTAAAATTGAAACTTCTTTCTTTTGTTTCTATGCGGATTATTGATTTTTGACCTTGTTTAAGTTGAAAGGCACTGATCTCTGAATATTAAATTCAACCGGCATATTAGCTTTTGATTTGGAGGATATGGCTGAACTTCCTTTTTTGGAAATAGTCATGTTATCAACCCACACATCACCCATAGGCGGTACCATGAATCCAAATTCATTTAATGTATTGTTGGCAACAATTTCAGAAGAATAACAATATACATTGTTTATAAAGTAATACAGTATCTGACCTGTTTTGACTATTTTTAATTTGTTATTTCCTTTGGATACAATGGATGATTCGGTTAATTCTGTAAAATAACTGTACCAGGTACGGTTACCCATGTACATTTTCTGGTTATTATTGATACTGAAATATTCAACCGGATCATTTGTTCCGGTTGAACCTGAAGGAACGGAACCAAATATCAACCCGTATTCACCGGATAGATCGCCTGCCGGGTAATTTATGGTTATTTCAAAAGTAAAATCAGTATTGATAGATATTGGAGCTTGAAGTTTATAGAATACCAGGTAAATATCGCTGACTTTCGAAGTAAAGCGGAGACGTCCATTATCCAGGCTCAGGGTATAATTTGTAAAATCACCGGGAGTCCATCCGGCCTGAGCAGTAGAATTAAAATTGAAATTTACAAATGACCCATATCCGGTTGTATCAACCGGTAATTGTAGACTTGAAAAGGCGGGTGTCGGGGTGCTTTCATTGAAAAGTTCGTCAATGTAATACGAACGTCTCATTCCACGGTAATTTATGTTCCACGACCGGTTATTCACTTTGTCTCCTCCACACATGATTGATTTCCAGTCACCGTTTGGCAGTGTTGAATTCAAATGATTCCGGTTAAGCAACCCATGTCCGAGTTCATGAAAAATCAAATCTTCCTTCATTAAATCTGCTCCGGCACTGTTTGAAATATCAGTCCAGTATGTTTTGTCAATTTCAATGCGAATAGGTGTTTCAAAGTGGGTTAACCCTGCTGTATTGTCTTTCAGATTGGCAAATTCTATGATCAACCCGTTTGCTTTTGGATCAAATGTATGACCACGGGATGCCCCTTCCGTTTCAAAACGCTGCAAATAATCGGCAAAAGAGCTGTTCACATTGTATTCCTTTGGATCTTTACAAGAAGTAAAAAATGAAATGACACAACCAATAACGATGAAATAATAACCTGTTTTTGACATACAAAGATTCTTTTTAAAAAAGTACCCGCAAATATAAACAAAAAACCTTGCGCAGGCGTTATTGTCTTATTAACATATATTTTTTTAAACAATATAATAAAAAAAGTTCATGGCAACAGTAAAATTTAAAGGCAGTGACGTTCATTCCAGTGGAAAATTACCGGAAGTAGGTACAGTAGCACCCGATTTCACATTAGTTAATTCCAGTCTGGAGGAAATTCATTTAAGTGATTATAAAGGAAAACGGGTTTTGTTGAATATCTTTCCAAGTCTGGACACCTCAACGTGCGCCTCATCGGTACGCAAGTTCAATAAATGGGTATCAGAAAAAGACAATATGGTGGTTCTTTGTATTTCGAAAGATCTGCCTTTTGCTCAAAGTCGTTTTTGTGGTGCGGAAGGACTGGAGAATGTGATTACTGCTTCTGATTTCAGATACCATACATTTGCCAATGATTATGGAGTACTTTTAATTGATGGTCCGTTGAAAGGATTGATGGCACGTTCGGTCGTTGCATTGGATGAAAACGGGAAAGTTCTTTATACCGAACAGGTTGCAGAAACTACAGAAGAACCGGATTACGTAATACCGGTGTATTAATAAAAACCTGTTTTTAAGACAAGAGTTTTTATTTCGTGTGAATAAAATAATATTAATCATGTAACGATAACCTTTCCTTGCTGTGAAGCTCGGAAAGGTTTCTTTTATCTTTTCTCACTCCTCACCTCTCATTCCTGATTTTTAAAGCTTCTTGAGTGTAAGTCCCAACTTGCTCAATCCATCGGGGACATCCACAGCCTCAATTTCTCTAAATGCTTTCAGCGCAATCATGGCACATACCTCAGCATCATCTCCGGCGCGGTGATGATGGAACTGGATATTATGATATTGGCTTACTGAGCTTAATGAATGGCTTGATAATTGTTTCCACACTTTCCTGGAAACATTCACGCTACAAAAATACTCCACCCTTGGAATGGCCAGGTCGTAATATGCAAGTGCCGCACGTAACACCCGCATATCAAATGCAGCATTATGCGCTACCAGAATACTGTCTTCCAGCCAGGGATGCAATTCACCCCATAATTCCTCAAATGTTGATGCTGTTGAGACATCGTTGGATGAAATTCCATGGACACGTTGATTCCACGGATTCATATATGGAAAACATGCCGGTTTGATCAACCAGGATTTCGATTCAGTAATGACACCCTCTACTACTCGCGAGAGGCCTATTTCACATGGAAAACTGGCATGTGCCGTTTCAAAATCAATCGCAATAAATGTCATAGTCTGTATATTCAGTTTTTAGTTGGACTTTCTGATTTCAAAGATACATTTTTTTAATGATTTACCTCATTCAATCATAAAACTTTTATTGTAAATTAAAATAAGAATTTGTTGAAAAAAGAAAGTTTTTCTTTCAGAATAAATTCTGAACCGGGCTTTAAAACCGTGATGACTGTTAAATATAAGACAGATACTTTAAACACTTGACTTTGTATGCCTAATAATTCGTACATTTGCACAATAAATATCTAAAAGTGCAATATGAATAACTTAAAAATTGGAAATCTGATAGCTCGAATACCAATAATTCAAGGAGGTATGGGTGTTGGAATTTCTTTATCTGGTTTAGCGTCTGCCGTTGCTAATGAGGGGGGTGTAGGCGTAATTTCTTGTGCAGGAATCGGTTTAATCTATCGAAATACAGCGAAGGATTATATGGAAGCATGTATTATTGGCTTACGGGAAGAAATTAGAAAAGCAAAAGAAAAATCATCGGGGATTATCGGTGTGAATATCATGATGGCTTTAACTAATTTCAGTGATATGGTTAAAACTTCCATTGCTGAGAAAGCAGATATAATTTTTGCCGGTGCAGGACTTCCTATGGATTTGCCTAAATACAGGACTCCCGATTGTACCACCAAACTGGTGCCTATCGTGTCGTCAGCAAGGGCTGCCCGAATTATATGTGAAAAGTGGAAAACATTGTACGACTATTTACCTGATCTGGTAGTAGTTGAAGGTCCAAGAGCCGGTGGTCATCTCGGCTTTAAAATGAATCAGATTGAAGATGAAAATTTCTCTATACAGAAACTTATTCCTGAAGTAGTCAGGGAAGTGGCTATTTTTGAGGAAAAATACAATCAGGAAATTCCGGTAATTGCAGCTGGTGGTATTTACACCGGTGAAGACATTTACAACATAATGCAGTTGGGTGCCAAGGGCGTTCAAATTGCCAGTCGTTTTGTAACTACAGAGGAATGTGATGCTGATATCAAATTTAAAGAATCGTATATCAATGCGCATGACCACGATGTTGAAATTATTCAAAGTCCGGTAGGAATGCCTGGACGTGCCCTGAAAAGCGAATTCTTAGAAAAGGTGAAACAAGGTCTTACCCGTCCGAAATCATGTCCGTATAATTGCCTACATACGTGCGACTATACAAAAGTGCCTTATTGCATTATTGTGACGCTGTACAATGCTTATCTGGGGAAAATGGATAAAGGGTACGCATTTGCTGGCAGCAATGCTTATCTGGCTACAAAAATTTCGACGGTAAAGGAAATTGTCGAAGATCTGGTATCCGGATACAATACAGCCGAAAAAGTTGCGATTGCATAATCAATTTGATTCTTTTTTCGCCAATCTATACTAAAAGGACAAACCTTCCAGGTTGGAAGGTTGTCCTTTTTGTTTTTAGTACCTGCATTTATTTTATAGTTTTATCACAAGGAGCTGATTTAAATGAATTAACATCGATTAGGTTATCATGTCACAAAAAAAACTCATAAAAAACAAGAGTTTGTCAGATTTATTGGTTAATATTGCAGAAATTTATACAAGACGGAAACTATGAAAAGCTTAACTATTCGATATATCGAAGCGTTGAATGATATAGATATTGAACTGGCAAGTGACATACTGGATGATGCAGGTGTACTCGATACGATTGAAATATTGAATTGGGTAAAAGAATATCCTTACCGGCCGATTACACAATTTAATATCGGACGGTCAACCGATAGTATTTTCATTAAATTTTCAGTTCGCGGGAGTATGTTGCGCGCCATTTACTCCAATGACCAGGATCCTGTGAATGAGGACAGTTGTGTTGAATTCTTCTGCATGCCTGTCGGGGCTGATAACTATACAAACTTTGAGTTTAATTGCATTGGCACCTGTTCAGCTTCTACCCGTAAAAGCAGGACACAGGAAGTAGTTCCATTTACACAGGAAGAATTGAATACCATCAAACGCGCTCCTTCCATTGGACGACGGGCATTTAATGAAATGGAAGGAATGTTCGAATGGGAGCTCACAGTGAGCATACCCTTTGTATTAATGAATATTGACCCCCTGAATTTACCGGAAAAGATAATGGGAAACTTCTACAAATGTGCTGATGGTACCGATTCCATGCATTTTGTCACCTGGAGTCCTGTAAAAACTGAAAAACCTGATTTTCATTGTCCTGAATACTTTGGAGAATTGAATTTCTGATGCTAATTCATGTTGACGATATACTCATAACTGATTGGTGTTGGGAATTGCTGATGGTATCGAATCAACTTTAAAATAATTTTATAAAAAGATGGCCATGTTATTCTGCAAAGGATAACATGGCCATCTTTTTACAGTAAATTGCTCATCCAAGGGGAACTGATAACCATTTTCAATTAAAATATAATTTACAAAAGAACAAAATTGACGTTTTAACTGTTTTTAAGTCGTATGAGTGAACATAATTTGCTCAAATCAACATGTTTTCCAGAAAATCGGAATCCGATAAAAGGAATGACATTGTTCTACAAAATCAATTTAAACCAGTTTAAAAACATTTAAAACAATCCGTATGAAAAAGATTCATCTGTCCATTGCGCTTTTAGTATTTGCCGTTACTGCATTTTCACAAACATGGGTTACTGACCCTGCGCACTCCCGTCTTGGATTTACCATCTCACATCTCATGATTTCACATGTTTCAGGCAATTTTAAACAATTCGAAGTAAAAGCTGTCACGACTAAACCCGATTACAGTGATGCTAAGATTGAATTGATTGCACAAATTGCAAGCATCAATACAGATGTAGAACAACGGGACACACATTTAAAAAGTCCGGATTTCTTTGATTTGCAAAAATTTCCAACATTGGTTTTCAAGAGCACTTCAATGAAAAATATCAAAGGCAACGAATATAAGCTGTCTGGAAACCTGACTATGCACGGTATTACAAAACCGGTTGTGCTGGATGTCACATTCGAAGGAAAAGTATCCGATCCAATGAGTAAGAAAGAAATTGCTGTGTTTACAATCAAAGGCGTATTGAAAAGATCCGATTTCAATGTAGGCAGTAAATTTCCCGCTGCCATGGTTGGTGATGAAGTTACGATAAATGCTTCTGCAGAACTTAGTCCGGCAAAATAAACCATTTTCAGTATACTATAAAAAGAGACCTGCATTCCTGTAAGTCTCTTTTTAAGTAATAACTATCTGACTTATCTGTTCAATGATTCGGCGAAAGTTGACTCATAAATACTATGAAACAGGAAATCAATGAAAAAATAAGACAATATAACCCCTAAAGAAACAACTATTCAATACAATTTGCTAAATTTGCAAAACACCGAATATTGGGATGAATATTAAATTTTTCAAAAGATAATAAGATAATGAAAATTGAAAAGATTGACTGGCATGGATTAGATGCAGTCCTGCTCGAAACAAATGTTTATGAAGCCATAATAGTACCATCAGTAGGTGCTAATCTGATCAGGTTGTATAACAAGGAGAAAAAGATTGATATTTTACGTACTCCTGACGCCGGGGAAATGGAAACATTTAAAAGCCGTCCACAAATTTATGGTGTGCCTTTGCTTTTTCCTCCTAACCGTATTGAAGATGGTAAATACAGCTTTGCAGGTAAAAATTACGAATTTCCCATCACAATTCCGGCACAAAACAATTATCACCACGGCATCCTGAAATCACAAGCCTTCACCATAACACGTACCCGTTATTCTTCGGATGCCGTTGAAGTTGAAGCCAGTTTTTATTCTAACAGCGTGAATGATGCCATTTATGCCAATTTTCCACATGATTTTGTTTGTAGGATACGATTCATTCTGACCGACCAGGAACTGACCCATATTGTCAGTTTCAGTAACCTGGGATCTGAATCCATGCCTGTTGGAGTTGGCTTCCATACACCGTTGCGTTTGCCTTTTTCAAAAGACACGGATAAATCGGATTATAAATTACGCCTGTCTGCCGGGAAGCGTTGGGAATTATCCGAACGAAGCCTTCCTACAGGTGAGTTGCTGGAATTATCGGAAGAAGAAGCATTGCTGCGTACCGAAGGTATGACGGTAACCGGAAAACCCATAGAGATTGCATTAACCAATGAATCCATTGTTGAAAACGGAAAACCATTTAACGGTGCGATCCTGACTAATACCAAAGACAATATCAGTGTTTATTATGAAGTGGACAGCCAGTTCAAACACTGGACTTTATGGAATAATGGCGGTGAGGTCGACTGGGTTTGTCCTGAACCACAGACTTGGGCCATTAATGCTCCAAATCTTAAATTACCAGCCGATGTTACAGGATTTCAATCGGTAAAAGGCGGTAAAAGCTGGAGCGGTACTTCCCGTTTTTATGTCAAATAACTAATTTAAAAAAATCAGCCATAAAAGGAAGATACAAACGTATCTTCCTTTTATGGCTTTTATGAAAAGACAGAAACAGAGTCCTGTGAATGATTTAAATTGCGTGATTTTGAATTGAATCATCAACATTTAAATGTACTATTTCGTATGCAATGCAATCTTTTTCAGACTATTAATCTGACTTTCATTTCCAAAAACAAGTAACTTGTCACCTAATTGAATGCAGTTATCAGCAGTCGGATTTACCTGCAGTTCGTTGCTGGAAGAATAAAACCCAATGACTACCAGATTCGTCCGCTGAGGAATATTGGCTTCGCGGTAGGTTTTGTTTATTAAATCACTGGTATCATTGATTTCAACCAATCCGAATTTGTATTCCTTCAATTCTTCTTTTGCTTCGGCAAAATCAATAAAGCTAAAGAAATCCTGGCTTGTTGTGGCAATGGAGATGATTCGATCGGTGGCAATTTCAATGGGTGAAACAATGAAATCAGCACCTGCTTTCCTGAATTTCTCAGCAGAGGTTGTCTCATCTACCCGGGTTATCACCTTGACATCATGATTCAGGTCCTTGGCACTCAGGGTTACAAATAAATTCTCTGCATCAGTTGAAAGGACCGATATCAGAATTTTAGCCCTGGTTATTCCTGCCTGTATCAATATATCATCATTGGTAGCATCACCATCCAGGTGAATAAACTTCTTATTGTAAATCTCTTTTATCTTTTCATTGCGTTCGGCATTGCTTTCAATGATCACAACCTTCAACCCTTTACTTAATAAATCGTCCAATACCCTTTTACCGGTTTTGCCATAACCACATACAATATAGTGGTCGTTCATAGAGTCTAATTCTTTGTTCATTTTTCGTTGTTTTAATAAGTTAGACAATTCACCCTCTACAAAAAAAGCTGAGATTTTACCAATGGCATATACACCTACAGTAAATGCTGAAAGAATGATACAGATGGTAAATATTCTTCCGGCATCAGTGACAGGGACAATATCCCCGTAGCCAATGGTTGCAAATGTGATAACCATCAGATAAAGTGATTTTAACGGACTTAATCCTTCGATGAAGATATATCCAAAGAAAGCAATCAGTAAGATACTGAAAATGGCTACCAGGGGAACCAGCAATTCTTTGAAAATTAGTTTTCTTATTTTTGATTTTTTCTTCATGAAGCCCTTTTGTTTTTTCGGTATTGAATATCAAAGATATATAAAAAATGATACAACGACCGTCATTGTGTTGGAAATCTCTAAGGATCTGTCATTTCAGTCATGTTATACATCCCGCAATTTACACACTGCATTGTATTCTGAGAGTGATGTCCTCACCGGTATACGAATATAAATTATAAATAATGTCAGCTTACAGAGGGAAATTCAATTTATCAATCACACAGTGCATACAAATCTCCCCGGGGATTAACCAACAAAACAGGGATGGAAGATTTCTTAACCACATGGTATTCTTTTGGTCCGAACAGGATATCGTCCAATCCGTAATCGCGGGATGCTGAAATAATAATAATGCCGGCCTGTTCTTTTTCTGCAACAAGTATCGATTCGACTTCCACTTTGAAACTGTCTTTCGTTGCTTTATCCAGCGTATAATCCAACCGGAACTTATCAAACAACAGTTTCATTTTTTCAGCAGTAGTCGCAGCTTTCGAACCATAGTCATTGGCCAGCAGCAACTTTATTTTCGAACCGCAAAACCTCCCGAATGCCGAAGCGAACTGTGCTTTTTCAATCTCTTCTTCCAGAAATCCAATGGGCACGACAATTCGGGTCAAATCCATTGTCGGAAATGTATCCTTAAAGAACAAATATGGAATCCTTAATTCGCGACATTCAGTCAACAAAGTGCGTATATATTTTGTATTTCCGTTTGGCAATTGAATGAACAGGAACGAAGCATCCATTTCTTCACAAACAGACGTTATGGTGTTGTTTGTTGAATTCCTGACATTAAGCAGAGTATCCGGCATAGATAGTTCTTTCAACAAACCTTTCAATTCATCCTCCTTTTCAGCTATTAGCTCATCCCTGTCCACAAAACTAAAAACAGCTGCTGTTTTTTTCAGTTGAGTAGCCAGGGCGGAAGCACTTTGTAAAAGTACTGTTGCTGAATTTATTTGTTGTATTTGAATTAAAACCATTGTTAATGTGATGATGAGATAATGTGATGATGTGAAAATGAGATGATGTGATAATGAGATAATATGATGATGTGATGATATTTTAATAAGTAGATTGGTTGATTAAGAATTTATATATTAGTTAATTGGTTAATTGGTTAATCAGTTATTTAGGTCAACTATTTAGTTAGATTATTTAGTTGATTAAATTTAAAAAAAAATGATTGCATAGTTGGTTTTTGATAAATAAATAATTGTTCCATCGTTTTAATCTTATGTGTATAATCATAAACATTTAATCTTAAAATCATTACATCATCACATTACACATCATCAAATCAACACATTACCACATCACCACATTATCACATTACCACATCATTTTTATTCCTGAAAATAAATTCTCTTCACCCTCCTGGATACACTGGTGAGCACTTCATAGGGAATGGTTTTTAACCATCCTGCAACTTCGGATACTGTCAGGTTATCGCCGAATATTTCTACAATATCCCCTTCTTTGGCTTCTATGCCCGTGACATCAACAATTACCAGGTCCATGCATACATTCCCCATAACTTTGGCACGTTGTCCGTTTATAAGCACCTCTCCCACTCCATTCCCGAGTTTACGGTCAAAACCATCGGCATATCCGATTGGAATAATGGCAATGCGCTTATCTGCACTGACAATTCCTTTGCGGCTGTATCCAACAGTTTCACCTGCTTTTACATCCTTTATCTGTAAGATTACGGTTTTAAGGGCACATACCTGTTTCAGGTTTACCTCTGGCAATGAACTGACTCCATAATGGCCAATGCCCAGACGGACCATATCAAACTGATATTCAGGGAATCGTTCTATCCCTGCCGAATTGAGGATATGCCGCATAATGTGGTGAGAGAAAGCGGCTGTTAACTGATCTGCACAAGCAGTAAATGCTGCCACCTGTTGTTTGGTAAAGGCATCAAATTTGGATTCATCGGAACCTGCGAAATGGGAGAACACCGATCGTACTTTTACAAGATTCTGATTTTTAAGCCGTGACACCAGTTGTTCCATATCCTGTGCTTCAAAACCTAACCGGTGCATGCCACTGTCTATTTTGATATGAACCGGATAATCGGTCAGTCCCAGTTTCTCAGCAGCTATGATAAAAGCATCAAGCAAGCGGAAGCTGTAGATTTCAGGTTCCAGCTTATTATCGAAGATCATTCCGAAGCTTCCTTTTTCGGGATTCATAACAATGATGGGGATACGAATGCCTTCGTGCCTTAAATCTGCTCCTTCATCGGCCACAGCAACTGCCAGGTAATCGCAATGATTGTGTTGCAATGTTCGGGCAACTTCCACCGCTCCGCTTCCGTAGGCAAAAGCTTTGACCATACACATCATTTTCGTTTCAGGTCTTAGCTTTGAACGAAAATAATTCAGGTTATCCACCAGTGCGTTCAGGTTCACTTCCAGAATCGTCTCATGAGTTACCAGTTCCAGCTTTTGGGAAATATCTTCAAAATGGTATTTTCGGGATCCTTTGAGCAGAATGATTTCATTCTTCATCTCACGAATCAGGGATGATGACAAAAAATCTTCTGTATGTTCGAAAAAGGTTTTATCAATCGACTGAAAAAGTGCATCATGTTTCGATATTTCTGTTCCGATACCCACAATGCGTTGTATATTTTTGTTGACCAGCAGTTCAGCAACTGTTTTATAAAGTTCGTGCGGAGTAAGTCCGCTTTGCAGGATATCCGAAAGAACAAGAGTCTTGGTCAGGCTCTTGGCTGTTGCCTGCTGATTCAGAAAATCGAGGGCAATGCTCAGTGAGTTCAGGTCCGAATTGTAACTGTCGTTTATGATCAGGCAATTCCGTACTCCATCTTTAACTTCCAGGCGCATGGCTACGGCTTCCAGATGCAACAACCTTTTTGCAATTTCCTTGCCCGATAACCCAAGGTTCAGCAGCAGGGCTACACACTGCAATCCGTTCTCAACGGATGCATCATCTGTAAATGGGATGGTAACGGTCAGTTCCGATCCGGAACATTTAAGTGTAAGGGTCGTGTTCTCCGTACTTTTCAATACTTTCAGCACCTGCAGATCTGCCCGGGCACTTTTGCCCCAGGAGAATAATTTTCCCTTAAAACCCGATTGTGCAATGCAAATCTCAACCAGCTTATTGTCCGAACAATAGATCAGCACGTTTGATTGGGCAAACAACCTCAGTTTCTCCTCACACTTTTGTTTCAGTCCGGTGAAATTTTCCTGGTGTGCTTCTCCCAGATTGGTAAATATGCCAATAGTTGGTTGAATAATGGCCTGCAAATGTTCCATTTCGTGCATTTCGGAAATGCCGGCTTCAAAAATACCCAGTTCGGTATGTTCATTCAATGCCCAAACAGATAAAGGAACTCCGATTTGTGAATTATAACTGCGTGGTGACCGTACAATCCGGTAATCGGTATGCAAGAGCTGGTAAAGCCATTCTTTCACGACCGTTTTACCATTGCTTCCGGTTATCCCTATTACCGGGATTGAAAAGGATGCCCTGTGTGCAGCCGCCAGTCCCTGTAATGCCTGCAGGGTATCAGGGACCTTCAAAAATATTGCTCCGGTAAGCTTTTCAAATTCAGGTCGAAATTCACTGACCACAAAATACCGCAGGTTTTGTTGGTATAGTTCCTGTATATAATTATGACCGTCATTTCTGGCAGTGCGTATGGCAAAAAACAAGCTCTCTTCCGGAAACGACAACGAACGGCTGTCGGTCAGTAACCAATTGATTTGCTGTTCCGGAATATGTAGAGAATCTGCCCCGATCAGGTGAGCAATTTTTATTAGTTTCATTATTCTACTGATTTATATCTTTTTCCAATGAATTATTTTTTAATCACATGGACATGTTATTTCTCAAAAGGCAATGTTAACCATTTTTCTTCCTGCTGACCAATCCTCTTTTCACTCGTACGGATGGAATCGGAAATGGAATAAACCGAATAACCACCTGCAAAGGCATCTCCCCGTAAGGTCGACCGGTTGATAATCCCGGGGATACCTTGATAATTAAACAGTACATTGCGATGATAATGGCCTCCTAGAACTGCCCGGACATGATATTTTTTCAACAGGTCAGTCAGGTCTTTCCAGTTCTCTACATCGCCTGTCTGCAAAGGATAATGGGTAATGATGATCACCGGACTTTCAGGTCCTGCCTTTTCCAGCCTTGTCTTTAACCATTCCAACGCCAGGGGTTGGATATAGCCGATTCCTTTTTTAGTAAGTGGTGCGGTAGTAAAACCAATAAATTCTATGTCGTTAGAAGTAAAATCGAATGTTGTTTTCCCAAAAACAGCATCAAAATTCATTTCTCCCGTTTCATACCATTTGACATCATGGTTACCCGGGACAATATAGTACGGCATATGCAGATGTTGGAGCATTCGTTTTGCCATCCTGAGCGATACAGTATCCCCAAGATTGGACACATCACCCGATACAAGTACAAATTCAATACCGGGAAGTGCATTTACATCGGATACAGCACGTTCAAGGTCTTCCGAAGGTTGCTGATTGGTGGAGGAAATATGTAAATCGGAGAAGAGTGCAAAACGGAATGGCTTGGTGGCATTGGCAGTAACCTGTAATCCAACCAGAAGCAGAATAAAGAAGAACCGTATTTTTTTCATGCGAATAACTTATATGACAGCTGATTACAGCTTTATACCCCTGAAAATTCAAACATACAAAGATACAACAGTTAAAACGATTATTAACCCGGCATGGGTAAAACTTTTCCTAAATTTGTATCCACCTTCAAACCCTTCAAACTGATTAACGCTGTCATGTCTTCGACGATGACAGGTTATTCTCCTATCCTCAACGCGTAACGCGGAACATTGAATACGAAACTTTTCAAACTCTTCAAACCCTTCAAACTTCAAACTCTTCAAACTTCAAACTCTTCAAACTTCAAACTGATTAACGCTGTCATGTCTTCGACGATGACAGGTTATTCTCCTATCCTCAACGCGTAACGCGGAACATTGAACACGAAACTCTTCAAACCCTTCAAACTTCAAACTGATTAACGCTGTCATGTCTTCGACGATGACAGGTTATTCTCCTATCCTCAACGCGTAACGCGGAACATTGAACACGAAACTCTTCATACTCTTCAAACTCTTCAAACTCTTCAAACTCTTCAAACCCTTCAAACCTTTCAAACTCTTCAAACTCTTCAAACCCTTCAAACTCTTCAAACCCTTCAAACTCTTCATACTCTTCAAACTCTTCAAACTCTTCAAACCCTTCAAACCCTTCAAACCCTTCAACTCGTTCATGCATTAAAAAAGGAGTATATCACTGAAAGACATACTCCTTTTTCTTATTTTAAAGCCATTTTAAGACCGTTATACATCGATGGAAGTAACTTCTACCAATAGGTCATCTTTCATGACAGATTGCCCGGCTATGACATGTATTTTCCCAATCACGCCATTACAGGTGGCCGTTATTTCATTTTGCATCTTCATTGCCTCCAGGCTCAGGATTGGTTCACCCACATTGACAAGGTCCCCTTCAGCCAGAAAGATATCCACAATCTTACCGGGCATGGGTGATGAAATATTATTTTCATTCAACTGCTTGCCATCCTTGTCGATCATTCCGTGACGAACATACGAGAACAACGATTCCAGGCTGAATTTATATTCTACTCCATTCACTTTTACCGTCGTTTTATTCTGATCGCGTACCACCAGTTCGCAGTTATACCGCTTGCCATTCCATTCAAAAAGATATTGGTAATCGGACTGTTCAATAAAATTTATGTCCTGTTCCACATTGTCAATAACAGGTTTTGATTCTTTTGGAAGGTAGATTTTAAAACGCTTTCCATTTTCTCGCATGGCGATAAAAAGCCTCGATGCGTCTCTTTTATATACGTACGATGTTCCCATATAATTTCATTTACTATTTTACAATTTACAAATTACTATCAGGTCAGAATTTTTACAACCCAATCAACTTATTCAACTTAATCAAATTTATCACCTCAATCATCACATCATCACATCAACACATTATCACATCATCACATCACCACATCATCACATCACCCCATCATCACATCACCCCATCATCACATCAATTACTTATTAATCCTCTTATTCAACACCCATACATTCAGCGATTCATTTCTCGACGCGGGCGCTTCGGATACGATCTGCAGGTATTCAGTAGCATAAATGATAGTAGCAGCCAGTGCACCGATCAGTTCATCATCCGGATGCTCCAGCATGGCTGGCTTATAATACTGTGTCACCCAACGGGTAGTATACCGGGCTGATACGAATTCAGGATCCCTTAATACGGTGCGGCAAAAGGGAACAGTCGATTTCAGTCCTACCAGACCAAAATCCTTTAATGCTTCAAGAGTCTTATCAATGGCATCCTGCCGGGTTGTTCCATGGACAATAATTTTGGCAATCATCGAATCAAAATAAGGCGTTACCACCGAACCGTTGTGAACACCCGATTCAATGCGTACATTCGGATTTTGCGGAAAACGTATTTTTTCAATAAACCCGGTTTGCGGACTAAACCTATTTTGTGGATCTTCCGTATTCACCCGGCACTCGATAGCCCAACCGGTAATTTTAACATCACTTTGTTTGACGGTCAGCTTTTCACCCATGGCTATTTTTATCTGCCAGTCCACCAGGTCAACTCCCGTAACCATTTCAGTAACCGGATGTTCCACCTGAATACGGGTATTCATTTCCATAAAATAAAAAGTTCCATCCTCATCCAGGATATATTCAATGGTTCCTGCCGAAAAATAACCAATCGATTTAGCAAAAGCCACTGCCATTTTCCCCATTTTCTTTCTCATTTTAGGGGTAATGCTGGCAGAAGGCGATTCTTCCATCATCTTTTGATGTTTCCGTTGTAACGAACATTCACGTTCACCCAACTGGATAATATTTCCGTATTTATCTCCCAGAATCTGAAATTCAAGGTGTTTTGGGTTCTCAAGGTATTTTTCAATAAATAAATCGCCGTTTCCAAAAGCTGAGGAAGCTTCATCAAAAGCCGATTTAAAATTCCGTTCCATGGTTTCCGGCTTCTCTACAATACGCATTCCACGTCCACCACCTCCGGCAGAGGCTTTCAACAAAACCGGATACCCGATCTTTTTGGCAATCTCAATAGCCTGTTGGGCATCGGCTACCGCCCCGTCACTTCCCGGTACCAAGGGCAATCCCGCCTCTATTGCCATTTTTTTTGCAATGGTCTTGATACCCATATTCCTTATTAATTCAGGTGATGGCCCTACAAAATTAAGTCCGTTCTTTTCACAAAGGGCTGCAAAATCAGGATTCTCTGACAGAAAGCCGTAACCCGGATGAACCATGTCAATGTGATGTTCCAATGCAAGCTGTACAATTCTGTCCGCATCCAGGAAAATCGGTTTATCATTATTGGCATCTTTGGCCTGTATCACTTCATCAGCATATTGCAGGTACAATGCATCCGGTTCCTTATCACTCTGCAGAACAACAGCAGTCAGTCCTAACTTATGGGCAGAACGAATAATCCGGATGGCAATTTCACTCCGGTTAGCAATTAATAAGCGTTTATTCATTTATTTTTTAGTTAGTTATTTAGTTGTTTGGGTATTGGTTGATTGGTTGATTGGTTGATTGGTTGATTCACCTATTTACAAAGGAATACTCCCATGCTTTCTCTCCGGTGCCGAATACTGTTTGTTGGACAGAATCTCAAAGGCTGTAATCAGTATTTTACGGGTATCCGATGGCACAATTACTTCGTCGATCAGTCCAAGCTCTTCCGCTTTATACGGATTCGCAATTTCATTTTTATATTTTTCAGTCAGTACCTTCTCCAGTTCAGCTTTGTTATCCGACTTAGCCAGCTCAGCCCTGTTTACAATTTTAATGGCACCTGCCGGTCCCATAACGGCTATCTCGGCGGTTGGCCAGGCAAAGTTAAAGTCGCCACCCGTATTTTTACTGCTCATCACGATATACGCACCACCATACGCTTTTCGCATGATCACCGTAATCTTTGGAACAGTAGCTTCGCAAAAAGCATACAAGAGCTTGGCACCGTTTCGGATGATACCCGCATGTTCCTGTTCAGTTCCTGGTAAAAAGCCCGGTACATCTTCCAGGATCAGAAGCGGGATGTTATACGCATCACAAAAGCGGACGAAACGTGCCCCTTTCACAGAGGCATTGATATCCAGTGTTCCTGCCATCACCTTAGGCTGGTTGGCCACAATCCCGATGGTCTTTCCATCCAGGCGGGCAAATCCAACCAGGATATTCTGGGCATATTTCTCATGCACTTCAAAGAAAGAATCTTTATCCACCAGGATATTGATAATGTCTTTCATATCGTACGGACGATTGGCATCATCCGGTATAATTTTATCCAGAAATTCTTGTCGTGCCTCATAATACTGCACGTTGGTGGAAATCGTAGCCGGTTCAAAATTATTGGAGGGAAGATACGACAACAACTTGCGGGCATACATGATGGCATGTTCCTCATCGTCGTATACAAAATGGGCTACCCCACTTTTCTGGGCATGAACAACTCCCCCACCCAGACCTTCCATGTCAATGTCCTGATTCAACACTTCCTTGACGACATCCGGACCGGTAACAAACATATAAGATGTCTGGTTGGTCATGATGACAAAATCGGTCAGTGCCGGTGAATAAACTGCTCCCCCGGCTGCAGGTCCCAATATAATGCTGATTTGAGGAATGATTCCCGAGGAACGTACATTATTCCTGAAAATTGCTGCATAGGCTGCCAGGCTTTTCAGTCCTTCCTGAATACGTGCACCACCCGAATCAATGAGCCCTACAATGGGAGCACCAAGTTTGAGTGCCATTTCCTGTACTTTGGCAATTTTCATACCATGGGTAAATCCCAACGAACCACCCATCACTGTAAAATCCTGTGCATAGGCAAATACGCTCCTGCCCTGTATCAATCCTCGACCTACCACTACGCCATCACCAAATGAAGAATGTTTTCCGCTTAACGAACTTTGGGCAGGTTCGTTAAATGCATCAAATTCAAAAAATGTACCTTCGTCAAAAAGAACTGTGATCCGTTCGCGGGCTGTAAGTTTTCCTTTTAAATGTTGCTTGACAACTGCATTGTCTTCCATGAGGTGCAACGCCTTTTTTCGTTGCTCAAAAACTTCATTCTTGTTCATTTTTTACGCTTGATTTTTAGAAAGTGATGAGGCAAAGATAATAGATAAGTTAGGTGAACTATCCATTAACAATCAAAATCTAATAACAATTCCGAACCTTTATTGTTCTAAATAATTATAGTTCAAGAACTAAAACCCAAGTTAAAATTACAGTACAAGTATTAATTCAGTATTATTTTGTATGAAAATACGACAATTTCATTAAATATACAAACTTATTATGTGAATTTGTATGTTTTTTATAAAACTTCCGGAAAATAACTCAGACAATTATCCATTTACTATTTACAATTTACAATTTACGATCTATTGATTTATTTGCGCAAACCATTAAACCTCCCAATAGCTATCGGGACAACTCAATCAATTTAATTAACTTAATCATCTTAATCAACTTAAACAACTCAATTAACTCAACCAATCAACCTAATTAACATAATCAATCAACATATTTTATTATTTTTGCAAATAAAAATCACTTAAATTTATAATCCCAATATTAATATTTAACTTATTCAATCTACATTTAAAAGACCGTTTGTTATTATGAAGACTAAATTATTGATATTCTGCCTGTTTTTCACAACGATTGTCTATAGTCAGATTCAGGATTTGAAGAAACTGGCAGATGGTAAAATTGTATACAGTTCTGCACTGTACGATTCAAATGAAAACATATATGGTTATTTGTATCTGTATGAACGGGATGCAGATAATCAAAGTAAAAAAATGGAATATGTTTTTTTAGATAAAAACCTGAATAAAGTATCCAATGCTGAATTTCCAAACAAGTTGTATAAGAAAGTGTTTAGTACCTATTATGACTGTACATTGATGGGAGATTACATCATTTTAAATAAATACTATTATTACATCAGTGGATTTATAAGTACCTCCAAGCCCCTGATTACCACTTTTCAGACAATATCACTCAAAGACAATACCGTATCAGCCGAATTCAAATACGATAACGGCCAGTTCTCTGAGTTTGTGGCCGATTTTGATAATATGAAGAAAGAATACAAGGGCATTGAGACAAGAAGCCTTGTAAATGGGTTTAATAATGGAGTCTTTAAGGGCTTTTACATTGTCGAAGATAAAATTAACAAGACATATTTAGAGAAGGATGTCAAATTCTTTAACGAAAAAAGAGAATTACTGTGGAAGTATGAATTTAATCCGTCAGGTACAGAAAAAGAGTATAAAACATTCCAGTTTTTACATGTAAAAAACAATAATATTTACATTGCTGTTTCAACCAACCTTAAAAACGAGTGGGGTGTATCCAATATAAGCCAGTACAGTATCATTTCCCTGGATTTACAGTCCGGGAAGAAAAAATACGAATATGTATTTGAAGATGTGAACAGCAAATATAGCCATACATTAAGAGTGAATGAAATTGATAATAATTTATACCTCACCGGAAATTATTCGCTTTACGCTAAGACAGATTTTACATTGGATCAAAACCTTGGATTTTATAAAATTGTATTGGATGAAACCGGAAAGGAAATTGTAACAAAATATACCAAATGGGCCGATTTTTCACCGAAGTTTAGTGCCAACGAACATGGAAGGGCAGACGGGAATTACCGCTTAAAACCAGTCACCAACTTTTTCTTTAAGGATGGTTCGGTATCGTTCCTCACCGAAAAATATAAATTAGAATTTATAAATAACGGGTTCCCGAAAATAACCGATTTTGTATTATTCAACATGAAACCTGATTTCACTCTTGGAGAAGTAAACACCATTAAAAAAGAAAAAAGCTATGCGAGTGGTCATTATCTGTTTTCCCAATACATTAAGGATCAAACTGGAGCAGTCTTCTTTTTCTATGATATTGTCATGAGTGGAATGCAATCCTCATTTACTACGAATCAGAATGTATTCTTAGGGATAAATACCATACTTGATGGGAAACTGACGGAAGAAAGAATACCGTTGACTGCCAAGAAGAAATACTCGATAAATCCTCATAAGGCAAAAGAAGGATATATTATGCTGCAGGAATACAATGAAAAAGACAAATACAACCAGGTCCGACTGGAAAAATTGAATTACTAATAAAAAAGGCTCCTTAAGAGCCTTTTTTTGTATAGTGTTCCGTTATTTTTTCCAATTCTTTCAGGTTCAGATTCCACATGAAATTTAAAAACTGTTGATAGCTCTCCGATTGATCTTTTGGATCTAATCTGTCCAGATACCTGTTCAACAGATAATGTTTCCGGGCATCGGTAATTTTATCAAAGAATTTCCCCAACCATTCCGTAAAATAAACATCCTTGTCATTCTCTTGAATCCGGAGCAGGCAAATGTAAGCCCCCAGTCCGTATTCTTCCTGGATCATCAGGCTTGGAGGCTGTTCAAATTTTGCAATCTGCTGCAGTTTCAGAAATTGTGGTGTTGCAGCATGTGTCGAATCCGTACTCATTAATTCCGGAAAAGTCTTTTTCAAAAGAGCTATCCGTTTTACTGTTTCGGGATGTGAATTTATGGAGTCTTCGTTATAACGGTCTTTAAATTTAAAGTAATTATAATTCGAAAAATCTTCTTTTTTTAGCCACTCCTCTTTAAATGGAAGTTGAGGCAGATTAAATACTTTTTTATACGTTTGAATATCAAGTCCTGCCGGTCTTAATGTATCATACATTTCACTCAACATCAAATCCTTTACATAATCCCCTTTATTGAATTTTGTATTTCGGTAGATCACATACCCCAACGAATCTGCCTCCAGTTCCTGCTTTTTATTTAACCTTCCATCCTCGTATAAGATGTTTCGTAACTTATTATATGCTTTTACTCCCTGATTATTTTTTTCATTCCGGATATCAAATATGTCGTTTCTAATATCTGAGGATTTATTCAACATATATTGATGCTGGATATTCCTGATAGTATGATTTAATATCAAATGAGCTATCTCATGGGAAATGACTGCCGCTATCTGATCATCATTTTGTAAAAAATAAAAGCTTCCCAGATTCATGCTAAAAATCTTATTCCCAAAACTGGTTGCATTCAAAGGCAAATTCCTTGAAATATAAAATTTTAAACCCTTAGGAATCTGTGGATTGGTGGCTTGTAATTCTGTCAGAATACTATCGATCATACTATCAAACCTCTTGTCAAAGATAAACTGCCCGTTTAAAACATCTTCGTTAAAAGCCTTGTCCATTGAATCGTATTTTCGTTTAATCAATGCTCGTTCCCCAAAGGTGTAGCCACTGTTCAGTGATTTATAAAACAGTTTTTCGTTGCTTAAAAACAATTTGCTTTCCTGTTTACGAATCTCCAGGTTGGCTGTATCAATGGGTGTGTATGTTTGCGAAAACAGACACTGAGTACAGATGGTCATCCAGATAATGGTGAATAATATTTTCATAAAACGGGGATGTTTATCAGTGTGATTGGTTAATTGGTTGTTTCGATAGCTATCAGGAGGTTGATTACAGGATCCACAAGATAAAAGCCACGATAATAAGTGCCGGGAGCATATTGAGGATGCGTAGCCTTTTAATTTCAAGGATATCGATTCCCAGGCCGATCAGCAGGATTCCACCCACACTGGTGAGTCCCTGTATGATCTCAGGGGTAAAGAACGAACCGGCATACATGGCCAGCAAGGTGATTCCTCCCTGAAATATCATTAACGGGATGGCAGATACCAATACACCTACCCCGAATGCCGAAGCCAGCAATATCGATGAAAAACCATCCATTAACGATTTAGTCATCAGTAAATCGGGTGATCCGCCGGTACCTTCCTGAATAGCCCCTAAAATTGTCATTGATCCGATACAGTATAACAGAAAAGCTGTTGTTAAGCCTTCCGAGAATTTATCGCTCCCGATTTTAAGCCGGCGTTTAAAATACTGGCTTAGCTTCTCTGCCCCACCCTCCAGGTTCATCCATTCACCCAACAGGGATCCAATAGCCAGGCTGCTCACCACAATCAGGATATGCTGCATTTTATACACCATGCTGATGCCTATAGCCAGTGTAAACAACCCTACTGCCTGAAAATAAATAGTTCGAATGCGTTCGGGCATTGTTTTCTTAAGCATCAAGCCGATGGTACCACCGGCCAGTACGGCTCCGGCATTGATAAGAGTTCCAATCATGGTAGAATGAATTTATTGAAATGACGTTGAGATATAATTTTATTTTACTTTTTAGATAAAGCGTAGCAAAAATACAATTTTTTATCGTTATTCACAATTAAAGATAATACCGGCTGAAATGCATTCAGGAACTACTGAATGCTGATTTCAGGATATATTGATTTTTTTGTGATCAGGAGTTAGTTAGTTAGTAGTCACTCAGTATAATGAATCTAGCCCTAAGAAAATAACATCAAAAACAGGATTTACAAGATTTACATGATTTATTGTAAATAAAATATTTTAACTTGTAAATCCTGTTAATCCTGTCAAATAAGTTACATAAGAGCCTCCTATTCCTCCTTGCAGAACCAAAAACGATATGAAACAAACGAATGTAAACGGTCAAATTGTAAATCGTAAATTGTATATCGTAAATTGCAAATCTGATGGGTTTGTTTCATGAGAGAGCCTCTTTTTCCTCCTTGCAGAACCAAAAACGATATGAAACAAATGGTAGTAACCAGGCAAATTGTAATCCAGTAGCTATCTGGGGTCGTAAATTGTAAATCGTAAATTGTAAATTGTAAATAAAATGGGGTTGTTTCGTAATCCATCAGAATTTATAAAAGTTTTCACTACCGATCCCCACATCGAACCGTCCATTCGAAATCGATACGGGTTCGGCATTGATAAAGGTTTTGAAACTAAAAGTACCGGATAAAATGGATTCGGTAAGCACTTTATCCACATACAGTTTTTGAACTCTCTTAAATACAAGTGAACCTTCATACACCGTCAGTATTTTGGTGGAAAGGGGCTCTGTCAAAGTGATGATACAATTTTTTCCTGTCAGATTGATGGTGGAATCATTCAATGAAATTAAATCCGTATAATCAGCCGGAGTATACCCTATCAAAGAGAATTTCAATGAAATATCAGATGAATTCGACCTGCCTTTCAGCAAGAAATTAAACGTATCTTTATTGACAATAATTTTAGCAGGCAAATCTGTCAGATCCGAAACAAATGTTTTTCGATCAATATAGACTCCGAAAGTATTATAACCCCATTCGGAATATTCAGGTAACCCGGGATTATTAATATCCTCTATAAATACCGATTTCTCAAGATTAAAATTCTGGGAACAACCGCCGGAAAGTAACATCAAGACCAAAACAGGAAGGAAAATATATTTTTTCATCATCGTTTATTTTTAAGCATTCAAAAGAAAATCTATAATTTTTCTGTCTTTACCATCCCTGTTTTATGTACCGGGATCTGAACAGAGAATTTAAAACCTGTGTAATATTTGGGAATGATCACTGATGAATTATTGTCGGACAGGATATAAGATGGCAATATCAATTCCAGGTTATACTTCACATCATTCCGGTTTCCAAATCTGATTCCAACACCAGTATAAAAGGAAGAGTATACTGTGTTGGTTGTAATTCCTGTATGTCGGATGATTTCCTGTTGGTAAGGATTCATATCAGAATTTAAAAACCGGATGTCCAATTGGGTATTAAACCTGAAATTAAGTTCGGCACCCGCTCTGAAATAGATATCGAGATAATCATTCTGGAAAGGAACGTACGTAACTTCCAGCGGAATGCCCAGGTAATCGTTGTCTTCATTGATTTTTTTTACCTTGAAATAATCTGTGTTTGATGAACTTACATTATCCCGTAAATAGAAAAAGGAAGATTTGTTGCTCAACGCATTGTTCATTCGAGTGTACCGCAAACCTGAGCTGATGCCAAGTTTATTTTTAAAGAATGAAAGCTCAGGTTTTATCCCTATATAGCTCATTGTCATTTCCGTAGCAGTCCCCGAATACATGCTGCCATACTCATAGTCGTAACTACCTACATCCTGACGCACATTCCAGGCCGGGTTCAATTCACCAAAAACAAAATTGGAACCGACTTCAAATCCTACAATGAAATTGGACGATTTTTGTGAATAGGCAGAAATTGAAATAAGAGCTACAATAAGAAGGAAAACTAAATTCTTTTGATTCATACGTGTTGAAGATATAACTATTCGTGCATATTTGTATAACGTTAATCTATTGTCCACAAAAATACAATTTTATTTTATTTTTCAATACAAAAACTAAAAAAATCAGTTTATTCAAATCAATAGTTTATAAATAAATTCACAATAGCACTTATTTTTTATATTTATTATTAAACATATTCGTAAGTTAAAAAAGAGTTCGTACATTTGGTGCATATTTTAACTATACTGTCTCGTAATGACTTAAAAAAATGAGTTATTGCATTTTTTATTAAGCCGGATAACTTTCAATACAGGAAACAAATGCAACTGAAGCTAAGGGCTTTCTACAGGTATTGAAAGCAGATACGAAATTATTCAACTAAAATGATGTGTTGTGAAAAAAATTAATGCTTTAATTTTTATTCTCTTGTTCTCAATTTCAGGTGTAATGGCTATGGGTTCGGATACCATTAAAGCCAATAACCCATTCATTGAATATACAGGCAGAATAGATTTTACGAACCCGTTATCTCCCCGGTTTTCTTACTCGGGGGTTTCCATCAGGGCTTGTTTTGAAGGAACTGGCATTTCCATTTTACTCAATGATGAGGATTCTTTAAACGAATACAATGTCATCGTTGACAAGGTAATCAAACGGATTAAAGTTTCAAAGGGTTTAACCGTATACCCCATTGCAGGCGGTCTGAAAGATACAGTTCATGAAATCGAGGTATTCAGGCTTACCGAACTTACATTTGGAGAAACCATGTTTCAGGGATTTATGCTTGACAAGGGTAAATCACTGATTGCCATACAGAACCAACGGATCCATGCCATTGAATATATTGGGAATTCCATAACGTGTGGATATGGGAATGAAGGGGTGTTAGGCGGAAAATACGGGCCAGAAACCCAAAATCACTATCTGACATATGCTGCCTTTACATCACGAAATTTTAATGCCAGACATCTGGCTGTTTGCAGGTCAGGAATAGGTATATACCGTAATTATGGCGATTCCACGACAGGCAGCAGGGATTGCATGACGAATAATTACAGCCGTATGTTTCTATATAAGGCATCACCTGTCTATGATTTCAAACTCAAACCTGATTTAATATGTATTGATTTAGGGACGAATGATTTTAGCAACAGCAACAATGGCTTTGTAGTAGATACAACCAAATTTATCCGGAACTACCTGGCATTGATTGACACATTACAATTGAGAAACAAAAGCACGGATATCTTAGTGCTGTTGGGGCCAATGCTTACCGATCCGACACTTAGTACTGTCAGAAGATGTTTAAATGTCATTGTTGAATCAGCCAATAAAAAAGCTAACGGGAAAGTGTATTTTTTTGAAATGTCACAACAAACCGGAAAGGTCGGCATTGACTATCATCCGATTGTTAGCCAGCATTTAAAAAACAGTATTGAACTGACAAACTACATATCCGGGATGAAGGGTTGGGAAATAACTCAGGGATTTTAAATGAAATTCACTAAAGCCAATGCTTCTTTACAAGTAACTGAGTTAATACGAAATTGATTGTAGGTTTATCTCCAAAATCAGGATAATAAAACTGTCGGTAAATGGGAAAATATTTGCTTACAGGGGTTATTATGATGAAGGTATAAAAAGAAGTATTCCGTTTGAACAGAATTTCGATCTAACATTCTTGTCTCTTTGCTCTTATCTCTTTGCTCATTGCTCTTTGCTCTTTGCTCTTGGCTCTTGGTTCTTGGCTCTTTGCTCTTGGCTCTTTGCTCTTGGCTCTTGGCTCTTTGCTCTTTGCTCTTTGCTCTTTGCTCTTTGCTCTTTGCTCTTGGTTCTTGGCTCTTTGCTCTTGGTTCTTGGCTCTTTGCTCTTGGCTCTTTGCTCTTTGCTCTTTGCTCTTTGCTCTTGGCTCTTTGCTCTTTGCTCTTGGCTCTTGGCTCTTTGCTCTTTGCTCTTTGCTCTTGGCTCTTGGCTCTTTGCTCTTGGCTCTTTGCTCTTTGCTCTTGGCCCTTGGCCCTTGGCTCTTTGCTCTTGGCTCTTTGCTCTTGGCTCTTGGCTCTTGGTTCTTGGCTCTTTGCTCTTGGCTCTTTGCTCTTTGCTCTTGGTTCTTGGTTCTTGGCTCAACGCTCAATGCTCTAAGCTCAATGCTCCTTTATTACGACTTTGGCAAAACAGACCAAAAAGATAAGAAATAAACACTCATTAAACTGATAAATTTATCCAATATGCGAAAATTATCCATATTATTTCTTTTCTTCTGTTTCTGTCAGGTTGCTTATAATCAAATCATCAAAGGAACTATACTCGATGAGAAGACAAAAAGCACCATTCCTTTTGCCTCCGTTTATTTTAACGGCACATTTGAAGGAACGACTTCCGATAAGAATGGTTATTTTGAGTTGAATACCGGTCACAACACATCCAAACCGGTTACCATCAGTGCCATTGGGTATTTTTCAACCACACTGACCGTTTTTTCAACGGGTGAATTGCTTCAGATTTGTTTGACACCCAAGGTATACGAAATAAGTGAAGCTGTCGTCAAACGAAAATCACTGGCCTGGAAAAGAAAAAAATACCTGACATTTTTTAAAGAAGAGTTTCTTGGAACTTCAGTCAACGCCCTTCAATGTGAGATTCTGAATGAAAAGGACATTACCTTTAACTACGATTCGGATAAAGATACGATCAAAGCATTTGCTTTAAAACCCCTTGAGATAGACAACAAAGGGTTGGGCTATAAAATCACCTGTTTCCTGGATAAATTTGAATTTTATAAAAACTCGCAGGCTACTTTTTTTCGTGGAAATATAATTTTCAGGGAGGATAACGCAACCGGTGAATTACAATCCAAATACAATGAACACAGGAAATTCTCGTATTCAGGCTCAAGCCTGCAGTTCTTCAGGGCTCTCTGGGAAGACAAAACAAAGAAATATGGATTTACCATCCTGAATTCGATTTATAATCCGGTGAAATACAAAGAAGTGGTTATAACGGATTCTTTAAACAATAAATTTTTAAGCTATCCCGGGAACTTAAATATTGGTTATTCGGAAAGATCAAGTCGCGCTATTTTCCTGAAAAAATTCGTTTACTTCGATAAAACAGGTTATTACGATCCTACGGGTATAAACTGGAATGGATTCATGGCATTTCAACGCATTGGCGACTGGCTGCCATACGAATATTCAACTGAATAATATTCCGGTGATATACATCATGCACAGTAGGTGTAACCTGTAAATTTGGTACATTCCGATTCATCGTAACCCCCTGTGGAGTCTGCAGAACCGGTAGGAATAAAACAGTAGCAATCCAACTTCAAAGGAGTTGACCATATGGGAAGCATTTAAACCCTTGATTATGTCAGTGAACTCTTACAAAGTTCAGTTTTTTGAAGATTCAATGATCTTATCTTTAAAATGACGAGAAAGTGAACTATGGGCACAAAAACCGATAGTCATTTTGTTTTTTTTTATTAATCGGCAATGTCGTTTAGTGTTTTTTCTTGGTGAAAATTAGTGACTTTGTGTCTTAGTGGCTAATATTTTCTTGCCACAAAGTCACAAAGTCTCTAAGTTTCACAAAGGGTGTATTCAATCAATATCATTAACTGCATTAAATTAAACTGCGTAAATCTGTCTTATCTGTGGACAATCTCTTTTGGTTCGTAACTCTGCTTTCTTCCGATTGAACAAATACGAAATCATACATTTTAATCAGGATTCCCCAGACATTTAAATGAATGTGTTGGGGTTTATTTTAAACGGTTTAACCATCCTTTTTTTATATAAATACTAGTATATCAGTATCTGTCAGCAATTCACTCTACAACCAAATGTAGGAATCATGTAAGTTTTTTGTAAAATTATGTAACATCCCCTGTCGCAAAACCGACTACTTTTACATCAACAATAACATAATTATTATTTAAATACAAACTCAAATGAAAAAAACAATTTTTTTCGCACTGTTAGCGATATTTTCGTTAAGTGCTGTACCTGCTTCTGCAACTAAAAGTACTTCCGTAGCTACCGAAACCACGACTAAACTATCCGCTGAAGAAATTAGTACTTACAGGGCACGTGTTGAAGAAATCCGTGAAATGGATAAATCGGAAATGACCTCTTTAGAAAAGAAGGAACTGAAAAGCGAATTAAAAGAAATTAAAGCAACTATGCACCGTGATGGAACCTTCATTTATATTGGTGGAAGTACCCTGCTGATTATTATAATTTTGTTGCTTATCCTTTAATAGTACTTAAACGGACAGGATTCCTGTCTAAGTATTCATAAAAATAGAGTTCTGGTTTTTTATCGGAACTCTATTTTAAATTTACACCTTTAACACATCACACTGTGGAAAATACACCTGCATATCGCCATATCCGTAAACCGTTGCAAATTGCACTGATTATGCTGATATTACTCAATATATACTCCAGTGTGTATTCACAAAAATATTTCCAACAAAAAGTAAATTATACCATACAGGTTACCCTGAACGATAAAAACCACGAAATCTCTGCTTTTGAGAAAGTGGAATATATTAATAACTCGACCGATACACTTCAGTTTCTTTATTTTCACCTCTGGCCCAATGCTTATTCGGGCAATCAGACCGACCTGGCAAAACAACTCACCAATTCAAAAGGGAAAGAACGGTTGTTTCGTGATCCGGAACTCAGAGGATACATCGATTCCCTGGATTTTAAAGTGGACAATCAACACGTGACCTGGGAATTCCTTCCCGGACAACCCGATATTTGTAAAATCAATCTCATGAAGCCGCTTTATCCAGGCAAATCAATCATCATATCAACCCCTTTCCGTGTCAAAATACCGAAAGGTGTGACATCCCGAATGGGTCATATCGGTCAATCCTATCAAATCTCCCAATGGTACCCAAAGCCAGCAGTATACGATCGTACGGGATGGCACCAAATGCCTTACCTCGATCAGGGTGAGTTTTATGCTGAATTCGGGAAATTCGATGTCAGCATCACACTGCCCGAAAATTACATCGTCGGTACTTCAGGCGACCTCCAAAACAAGCAGGAACTGATCAAACTGGATAAGCTGGCTGCAGATACATCATGGATTCAAAACTCTGTAAAGGGTAAAGTGGACTTTCCGGCATCCAGCGAACAGCTCAAGACATTACACTACACCGGAAACAACATGCACGATTTTGCCTGGTTTGCCGATAAACGGTTTCATGTTTTGAAAGGAAAAGTCATTCTGCCAGGATCAAAAAAGGAAGTAACAACCTGGTTGATGTTTACCAACCAGCAATCCGAACTGTGGAAAAATGCCATTCCGTATATCAATCATGCCGTCCTGGATTTTTCAAAGTGGATAGGCGATTATCCGTACAACAGTTTTACAGCAGTACAAAGCGCTCTGAATGCCGGTGAAGGAATGGAATATCCCGGAATCACAGTGATTGGAGTGACCAAAGATGCGTATTCATTGGATAAAGTGATTGCCCACGAAGCCTGTCACAACTGGTTTTATGGTGCACTTGGTTCTGATGAACGAAGATATCCGTTTATGGATGAAGGAATCACCACAGCCTACGAAGTAAGGTATCTCAGCGGCAGGTATCCTGATAAAAAAATGTGGGAGTTCCTTTTAACGAAAGATAAACAGGCTAAATTCTTTCATGTAAGCCAGATTCCGGCAAAACGAATGATGGACCTCGAATGGCTTATAGGTGCACGCAACAACGAGGAACAACCGGCCAACCTGACATCAACCGACTATACCGTTCCGAATTATACCCTGATACCCTACGACAAGACAGCCAGCAGTTTTAATTACCTGAGAGCCTACCTGGGTGATTTACTCTTCGACAACATCATTCAGGATTACTACCATACCTGGAAATTCAAACATCCTCAACCCGACGATTTACGCAAAGTAGTTGAATCGCATACGGATAAAAACCTGAGCTGGTTTTTTGATGACCTGCTGGGTACGACCAAAAGGCTGGATTATAAAATGAAAAAGTATTCAAACCATCAATTGCTTGTTCAAAATGTGGGTGAACTGGAATCTCCGGTACTCATTGCTGGGTTGGTAAACGACTCCATCCGGTACGAAAAATGGGTCGATGGCTTTGAAGGACAAAAATGGATCGATATCCCGGAAGGTAACTTTACGGAGTTCAAAATTGATCCCGGATACATCATGCCTGAAATGGACAGGCTGAATAACAATATCCGGACAACGGGCATTTTCCCGAAAGCCGATCCGGTTCAGCCTCAGTTGCTGTTCAGCGTGGAAGATCCTGCGAAACATGCCCTGATGTATATTCCGGCACTGAACTGGAACAGTGAAAACGGTTTAATGGTGGGCATGGCCATCCACAACGGTTTTATCATTCCCAAACCGGTGGAATATCTGGTGATGCCTTTTTATTCGTTTAAAAACACCAAACTTGCAGGGTACGGTAAAATCACCTGGAATATCACACCATATAATCAGTTAATCCGCCTGGCAAAAGTGTCGGTAGAAGGTACACAGTTTGGAGCTCCCGGCAATCAGGATTATCAGAAAGTCATGGCAGCCGTTGATATTTATTTCAGGGCAAAGAAAATGACGAACCCTGTCAGACAAAGTATTTATGGCAGGTATATGCTGGCGTCCGACCTGAACCAGATAGAGAATTATGAGAAAGCGAAACTGAACCCTTATTTTCAACTTGGTTATAATTTGCAGAAAGCAAGTATGGTGAATCCCTATAACCTGCTGGTTTCATTTGAATCGGGTACTGCCTATCAAAAAGCGGCCATCGATTTTAAATACAAACTAAGCTACACGGGCAAAAATAACGGCCTCGAAGTCAGGTTGTTTGCAGGTACTATGCTGAAAAACACGTCCTATTCCTATTATTCCCTGGCAGCAAGTGGAAGAAGTGGCCGTGAGCTGTATCTGTACGTTGGCACCTATCCCGAACGCTTCAGTACGTACTCATCGAACCTGTTTTCCAGGCAAATGACTCTGTCGGAAGGTGGTCTGGTATCGCCTGTAAACGACAAGCTCGGATACAGCAACTGGTTGTTATCCCTGTCCCTGTCGACCAACCTGCCCGGAAAGATTGGCCGTATCGGAGTGAAGCCTTTTTTCAATATCGTGGTGAACGATCACGGACTCAGCCCCATCTACCGCTATCCGATATTCAGTGAAGCCGGCATAAAAGTAGGTATCTGGAACCTCTTTGAAATTCACATACCACTGCTGGTAAGCAACAATATCCAATCCATCACCGGATCGATCAGTAACCGCATCCGCATCGTATTCAACCTGAATTTCTCCGGTCAGGGTAAAATTGGTACGGGGGTTGGGAATTAATATGGTGTTTTATAATCTTACCGTTGAACTTCACAGTACATATATCAGCTTGATAACTCTCATAAATCCGGTTGATAGTGAAAGCTTCATAAGAATAGAATCACCCCCGGATTTTTACTGAAATAGCGAAACCTTCATAAGCATAGAACTCCGTAGGAGAACACGATACATTAACCCTGAATTTTTCGGTGGAGAGTGAAAGCTGCATAAGCTTAAAACTCCGTAGGAGTTCACTGTACATAACCCCCGGATTTATCCGGGGGATAGAGAATGCTGCAAACCACCGAACTCCGTAGGAGTTCACCATCACATTCCGAAAGATTTTTTTTTATTAATTTGTAAGACAAAATTGTTTTACACTATTGGTCAACTCCTCCGGAGTTGGGTCCTTTTTTCATCATCATCCCCCGGTTTCGCAGGCTCAACCGGGGGTTATGCACGGAATACTCCTACGGAGTTAAAATTCCTGGTTTTATTAATGCGTTTAATTTTTACGGGGGAGAGTGAAAGCTCCTAAAGCAAAAAACTCAGTAGGAGTTCACTGTACATATGACATATTCCGGCTTAACGGAAACCTTTTGATTTATCTGGAGGATATGAAAGCTACATAAGCAAAAAACTAAGTAGGAGATCACTGTAAATATGGCATATTCCGGCTTAACTGAAACACCTTGATTTATATGGAGGATATGAAAGCTACATAAGCAAAAAACTCCGTAGGAGTTCACTGTAAATATGGCATATTCCGGCTTAACGGAAACCTTTTGATTTATCTGGAGGATATGAAAGCTACATAAGCAAAAAACTCAGTAGGAGATCACTGTAAATATGGCATATTCAGGCTTAACTGAAACACCTTGATTTATCTTGAGGATATGAAAGCTACATAAGCAAAAAACTAAGTAGGAGATCACTGTAAATATGGCATATTCCGGCTTAACTGAAACACCTTGATTTATATGGAGGATATGAAAGCTACATAAGCAAAAAACTCCGTAGGAGTTCACTGTACATAACCCCCGGATTTATCCGGGGGAAAGTGAATGCTCCAAACCACCGAACTCTGTAAGAGTTCACCATCATATGAGAAGAGCAATTGTGTAAATTATCTACTTCGTAGCACTTTACAATCAATTATCAAAAAGATACTTTTCATCCCACTCAATTCCGGATTCTTTAAGCAATTCCCGAAGTTCATCCTCAAAAGTAACAATCTTATGATGTTCCTTTTGATTTTTGATATAATTCACTATCCTTTCTTTATCATTATAACTGTAAGTCAATCCACAATAACCTTCAGCCCATGAATCAAATTTCGGAAAATTGCCTGTATCTTTTATCCACAAATTCGAAGCTGTTTTAATTTCCTTTATTAAATCTGCCAAACATACTTTAGGATGCAAATCACTTAAGATATGAATGTGATTCCCTGCCCCGTTAATACGATACAACACTCCTTTCCTGTTTTTGATAATTCCCCATATATACTTATAAAGTTCTTCATGATGGGCTTCGGGCAACGTATTTTTGCGTTTGTATGTACAAAAAACAATGTGATAAAGTATTTGTCTGTAACTGTTCATTTTCGTGGTTTTTTTGATTTGGTCAGTAATATGTTATATAGTACGGGTCAACTCCTACGGAGTTGGTTCCTTCATTCTCATCACCCCCCGGTTTCGCAGGCTCAACCGGGGGTTATGCACAGAAAACTCCTACGGAGTTAAAATTTCCGCTCGAACATAACTGTCGTGAAACAATAACTGCCTTCTATTTCATTTTTTCAGAAAATTGTTTTAAACGGGCAGTATTCACATTGTATTTTTCGCCGCTGGTAATTAAGTCATCAAGCATTTTCACCATTTCGTGTGGCGCATGTTTCGTATGTCCGTCAAACATGATGGCTAACGCATCGTCAGAATATACCTTTTTCGCAATGGAAACACTTATAAACAATGGCAAATAATACAATCTGTTCGCCTTTTCGGATTTCGGATTGATCCCTGTTTTTTCACATACTTCAAGTCCTTCCTGTATCGATTTTAGTGTTTCTTTGATGATCCCTGAGTTACCGGCAAATGTTTTTCCACCTCCCGCACTTATTATCCCGGCAGATAAACCGGCAGCTACCGCATAATGGGTAATAAGCCAGACTGTAATCTGAGTGGTTATTGTAGGTTTAAGATGGGCATCTTCCAATGCATTGGCAATCTTCTGCACACGGGGTGTAATTTCCCCGTTTAATTCACCAAGTGGAGTATGAGAGTATTTTAAGCCTGAGATGGCACTGTATATGCTTTTGTCATCCCTGCCTCCACCAACCATAAATGGAAAACCGAAAAAGTATTGTCCGGGAGAAAGATAGTTGGCTATTTCGTCAAAATCATCTTTCCACAAATTTTGAAAAAAAACAATGTGTGCTTTTCCGGCAGATTTTCCCAATACGGGTAGTACTTCTTTTAAATGAAGGTTGTTGGTTGATACTATGATATACTCAAAATCATTCTGTGAAGTGAGTTCATCAAGTACTGCCGGTCGAAAAACGGTCTGCTTAACCTGTTTTTGACCTTCTCTAAAATCAGTACAATGTATCGCAATACCATTTTCTACGATTTCTTGTTTTTTCCCTTTTCGCACCAGTACACTTACCGTATGCCCTGCTTCAGATAGTTGCCAGCCATACGTACTGCCAACAATGCCGGCTCCGTAAATTAATATTTTCATAATTACAAAGCTATATATGTTGAATTCGACGACATTTTACCATCCGCACTCCGGGCAAACAGGTAACAACATTCCACATCTTCCACATTAAGGCCCTGATATTCAAGTACCATAGTTCCAGTCTCTTCATTTCCCCGGGTTTGTATCTCTACCAGGAGTTCCTTGGTTTTCAGGCAGGCAAATAAAGTCAGTTCATCGGTGGCCGATACTTTTGGCAGACCAATATTTGTTTCATAGCGAATAGTGATACCCTCAGCCCCTACTCCACTTTCCAACACACTCACACGGGGAATTGCTCCCATCGATACCAGCATCCGGGAATAATTGATCACCGGCACTTTGCTCGTTTTGTCAAATACCCGCTTTAAATTAGTGGAAATAAACGTATTGTACCCCGTCATTCCTTTCTTAAGCTGTAAAAAACCTGTATCTGTAATGCCGCCAAATGCAATATAAATATCAACCAGCATACTGAATTTATCCCGGTGAAGAAGTTGTTTTGGGGTTTTCGCATCTTTTGGTTCAAATGGTTTGGCACGAATGAAGTTCTTACCTGCATACCTTAAAGTCGTGATATTTCCATACGAACCACTCATAGCTCCTGTAACCGGATTTTGTGATCTGCTCATTTTGTTGATGTTTTAAATGAAACAATTGAAAATATTTTTTATCAGGAAAATAATTGTATTTATATGTATACCGATACAAAGATATAATTATATATATTAATTTGAAATAAGTTAATATTTTAAATTATTCAACTTCCATACATTTACTGATAATTGATCGTAAAACCTGTATGTAGCTGTATAAAAGGGTTTATAATCTTTATAAAAATGAGTTTGTATCTCCAGGCAATTGCAGAATGGGTAAAAAAGGTTCAGATAGTTAGTTTTTAATACAAATTGCCAGAGTCATTTTATATTAATTTATTATGATTTAAATACTTTTAATATTACATGTATGGTAAATATTGTTTATTTTTGTATTTAATATATTCTAATATTATAAAAGGATTAGTAATGGTTTGGTTTTGGTTTGGAAAGGTTTGCCATATAACATCCATATAACATTCATTTATTTGCCATATTACATCCATATATCTTTAAAGATATATGGCATATAAATGGGGATTAAATGGATATGAAATCGGAGACCTTTCCAAACCAAAACTAAACCATTACTTAACCTAAACTAATCTTAAGACGCAAACCGGATAATTTCAGGGTAATTCAGAGACCTAAAGTTCGGGGTGTCAGGTGAACATAACCCGATAATTTTCAATTTTAATAATAGTTTCCTAATTATTAACAACTTAACACGTAGAAAAATGGCTATTGTAAAAGGAGTTCTTCAATTACAAGGTAGTTTGGAGAATGTGACGTATTATACCCGCAGGGGTAGTGATAAGGTGATTGCACGTGCAAAGGTGGGTCCGACAAAAGAAAGACTGGCGACCGATCCAAAGTATGCCGGGTTTCGCAACCATCAAAAAGAATGGAAAGGGTGTACTAAATTCGGTTCGCTGACGCGGTATGCTTTTGGCGGATTGCATCGGCTGGCAGATTATAACCTGACCCCGGTACTCAACGGAATGGGTAAAAGGCTGATGAAACTCGAACCGGATAACGATCCCGGAAAGCGGCCCATCAGGCTATCGCAGCATAAACAAATGCTCGACGGATTTAATTTCAACAAAATGAACCCTTTCAACACGGTACTGCGTGTGGGCGTAACAGGTCAGATTGACCGCGAGAACTTGCTGGCAACGGTCACCATCCCGCGGATCAAGTCAGACAATGATTTGGTAAACATTCAACGGCTGCCGTATTTTCGCCTGATTATCGCCATCGGAACTGTGTCGGACATGCAGTTCGATGAAACCGAAGAAACGTATGAACCTGTTGTTTTGGAACTTCACGGGACGAGCCAGGTGGTTAACAGTCCATGGTACCCTTCGAAATCAACCGTAGCGGCACAAACCATAACCGTTCAAATGACCGCAGCTCAACGAGCCCTGCTGACCGACGAAATCACCGTACTACTGAGCATGGCAGTTGAATTCGGTACCGTAAGTGATACGGGAGAAACGGAGGAAGTGAAATATGCCGGGTGCGGGAAAGTTCTGATTAGTAGGTAAGAGGTAAGAAGTGAGGAAAGAGGAATGAGTGTGGTCCTGAAATAGATGTCTTGTCATTAAAGTAATTTATTTTATGTACTTTACATTACTTTTGCAATTTAATGCGAATTGAATTGTTATAGCTTTGTAATGAGTGGCTCCTACCCTATTCAGGACTTTAAACAGATGATCAAACCTCAAAACATATAGCCCGTTATTCTATGATCATCTATTCCATGGTTAATAAAATGGATTGCAATATCTATCCTGTTTTCCCGGGGTTAAAACAACGGGGTTCAATATCTATCCTGTTTCCCCGGGTTAAAAAATCTATCCTGTTTTCCCGGGGTTAAAACCCCGGGCTACAATATCGGTCGTGCCTACGGCACTGGCTTATCATATCAGAAAGATCCGTAGGATCGACCGATATTGTAGCAACGGAATTTATTCCGTTGAATTAGGATCGACCGATATTGTAGCAACGGAATTTATTCCGTTGAATTGTGATCGACCGATATTGCAGCAATGTAATTTATTCCGTTGAATTGTGATCGACCGATATTGTAGCAACGGAATTTATTCCGTTGAATTTGAAAAATTGTGTTACAATTAAAAATTTATTAAATTTATTTTCATCATGATTCATGAAATTTCACCCCACCGTTTCGATAACAGTTTTGTTATTGCTAATGGTATTGCTGAAGACGATTACATATTTCATTACAGGGAGAATTCCTTATTAGTAAAAATAATCGGGGACGGGTTTGAACTGCCCAGAAAGAAAGATGTATCAGGCAGTTTAAATACGACAGCAGGTACGTATTTGTTTTCGCTGAATGATGTGCGTTGTTTTCTAATCCGGGATGATACAGCGACAATCAGTGGGCCATTTGATTACAAAGAGATCAGTTTCTTCCGTACGTTGAAACCGCCGGAAATTGCCTGGGCAGGTATTGTGGGCTTTCAACTCCAAAACTGGTATCTGCATAACAGATTTTGTGGAAAGTGTGGATCTGAAACCAACGAAAAAACGGATGAGAGGGCGATCATCTGCCCGGTATGCCATACGATTGTTTTCCCAAAAATATCACCGGCAATTATTGTAGTCATTACCTGTCAGGATAAGATACTGCTGGCCCACAATGCCAATTTTCAAGAGAACTGGTATTCGCTTGTGGCCGGGTATGTCGATATCGGCGAGTCACTCGAAGAAACCGTGAAGCGTGAAGTGAAGGAAGAGGTTGGCCTGGATATCCGGAATGTCCGGTATTATAAAAGCCAGCCATGGCCATTCTCGGGATCCATGATGATTGGTTTCTTTGCGGAAGGTGACGACACGCAACCTGTTCGTCCCGATAACGTGGAAATAACCGAAGCGAATTGGTATCGTCGGGGAGAGCTTCCAAACCACCCAACTACCATTAGTATTGCCGGAGAGATGATCGAACTTTTTGAGAAGGGGGAAGTATAGAAAACAATTGCCCGGCATGTTGAATTGCATTAAGTGGTCAAATCTGACAGCGGGATTTTAGTTCCTATGTTTGGTATAGTATTTACCATGTAATCCTTTATCATCAATTATTCTCGACACGCTACCCATTAGCACAGCGTACCCGGGCGGGTTTTTACATATAACTGGCTTAATTTAAATCATACTTTAATGTTTTTATAAAACTTAATCAAGTTTCATACACCATTGTCGAATAAATTTCTGCTTTAAAAGAATTACCTGGATTATATTTTCTGACTTATTAAGATTCACATTCCGTCCTATATATTAAGAAATATTATTTATATTTGCATCCATAAATTCGGATCTAACTGTCTGGTCTTTGGGTGGTATTAGTACAGCATTGTAAAAATGCATTTCTAAAATTTATACTTTTCAGAACAATCAGAAAGGTTGAATAACTCTAAACGATCTTTTGCAGACAGGTAATACGCTATCAATTTCCTTATCATACTACTCATCTAAAAAAATGTGTTATGAAAAATTACTTCAAATTTAATCTGACAGGCAAAAAATTATTTCCTGTATGGTTGCTCTTTATTTTTCTTTACATTATTCCTTTTTCGATTGTTCAGAAACATGTCCAGGGGATAAGTGATTTTCATCCGGGTGATTCTATGAGCGAAATATTACTGAGGATGGGATCTTTGTTTTCGTGGAAGGCATTTTCGTTACTCCTTTTTGTGGTAGAATATGCCATTTTGTTTTTCATATACAAAATGACCATTGAAGGGCTTGAATTCAAGGAAAAAGTATTTGCATTCAGTGGAAAATTCAGTGAGTTTATGCTACTTTTTATTGGCAACCTGCTGTTGACAATAATTACGTTCGGGATTTATGCCCCCTGGTTTATGACTGCTATGTATAAATACTTCGCCCGAAATGCCACATTCAATGAACATAATTTTGAATTCAAAGGCAAAGGATCGGATTTATTTGTGATCTTTCTGGTAGCTTTAATAATCCCCATGATCGTGATATGGTCAATTGTTATGATAGCAGCTTTTGTTGGCGGATTTATGAAAGTGATTATGCTTCGGGAGATGCCAGAATTCGGAGGACTATTTATCGGAATGATGATTTTTGCCACGTTATCGGTGATGATCATTATCATTTGCTTTATGTATTATTTCTACAAATGGTGTGCGAACCTGTCGCACAGAGGGTATGAAATAAAGTGGGAAACAGAATTCTGGCCATCGGCACAACAAATCCTGATTCAGATAGTATTGTCGGTTATCACCTTCGGCATTTATTCTCCGGTAGCTTCGCTCAGGTTGTATACCTACTTTTTGGGAAAGACCGTTGCACGAAATGAAACCTCGGTAAAGAAATTCGGTTATGACCTGGCTCCGGGTAATGATTTCCTGTTTATCTGGGGACAGGTTCTGCTATGCATCATTACGATCGGAATTTACTTTCCATGGGCATATTGCAAAATATGCGACTATGTGTTGGGCAAAACGTATGTGGAAGAATAATCTGCTTGCGGAGCACTATCGATTATTTACTGAGATCAGTTTTTAATAAAACAAATTGAATGAGAGAGATTGTCGACTGATTTACACAGATTATTTAGATTGATTATCTTAAATGTGTCCATGAATAAAGTAGAATTAAAATTGTAAAGTATGAAAGACAGTATCAAAATTTTTGACGAAAAGAAAGTCCGTACAGTATGGGATGAAGAAACGGAAGAGTGATATTTTTCGATTGTTGATGTGGTTGAAGTATTAACGGATACCGACAGACCACGTAAGTACTGGAACGATTTAAAGAAAAAATTACTCAAAGAAGGAAGTGAGTTGTCCGAAAAAATCGGACAACTGAAAATGATTGCTGGCGATGGAAAAATGTATAAAACAGATGTTGCTTAAACTGTTCAAATTTTACGTTTGATACAATCTATACCATCACCCAAAGCAGAACCATTTAAACTATGGATTGCGCAGGTTGCCAAAGAACGGCTTGATCAAATGCAAGATCCTGAATTGTCGATTGAACAAGCTATGATGGATTACAAGCGGTTGGGTTATTCCGATAACTGGATAAACCAACACCTGAAAAGTATTTGCAGAACAGTTCAAATGAAGCCTTCACAATATTGTTGTGTAGTGAGGGCTTCATGAAAGCGTTTTAGGACTGATTGCGGATATTCTTTTTAAATAATTAAAAGCGATTGTATTCCCGGTGAAATTTACAAAATGACAAACAAGAGAAACCGTTTCTATTATTTACTATTCATAGTTATCACCATTTTTTCGGGATTGGCATCACGGCATTATTCTGCCAGTCTGCCTCCATGGATAAATTTGTATTTGGGTGATACATTATGGGCTCTTATGGTGTTTCAAATCGTTGGTTTCATTTTTCATAGAAAAACTATCCTGTGGGTAGCAATTGCCGCATTGGTTTTTTCGTACAGTATCGAAATCAGCCAGCTTTATCATGCACCGTGGATTGATACCCTGCGTGCCTACAGGTTGGGTGGGTTAATACTTGGTTTTGGCTTCCTCTGGAGTGATCTGATTTGTTATACTGTGGGAATTGGATGTGGGGTTTTTATGGAAAAGATATTTTTTAAAGAAAGGGCATCATGAAGGCGAATTATATGATACCTTGCGTTTCATAAGATATTGAGTTTAAATAGAATCAACCAATAACATTGTAATTTAGATGGTGAATTTGGAACTTCTGTACAATTTATTATAATAGTTATCAACAATTTCGATTAAGCACAATGATATTCAAAGCATTAACCTGTTCATAACTCAGTTGATAAGTTGTTTGTAAATACAGGGCAAAATACTTGCAAATCTAATTGTCAATGTATTATATTTGCATCATGAGTTTCGGCTCAAAACATGAAAAGATATGTTGAACGTTCTTTGAAATACTGATACATCAAAAAAAGTCAATAGTTAAATACCGAACCCAACCTGAGAGGAAAAGTATATTTTATGTAAAGAACGAACTGACTGTTGGTACCAGCTATCTCCTGTATTGTTTACGCAAGTTTGCAATGAGATGCATAGCAATGCGAATGGTTTTACGGTCTCTGGCAAAAATAGCTCCCCCGACGGGTGAGACTCTCCAAATATAATTATGGTGCGTTTGAAAAAACGTAACCCTGTCCCTCTGGGACAGGAAAGCCGGGTAGCCGGAATGGGAATGCTCTACAAGTAATTCATTACTTCTGTTCATTCCATGTCGCAAAAGAAAAACAGCAATGTTTCGAATGTGTGACTTACAGTTCCAGGCGAGCAGTACAAAAAAATTAAAAGTCGCGGCGTTTTAGTATTTAATCAGTAAATGAGTTTATAATTGAACGAATTTTATTTTTTGGTCGAAATACCAACAGAGTAAAACAGTCAGGAGTAAAAAAAAACTGTATGCCTGCAATCTAAGTAGTGATATTCAGATTGTATTGCAACGATAAAGCTGACAAAGTCAAAACATCTGAATGCTAAAGATTTGAACCGGGACACAGGATAAACAGAAATCCCCCTAAAAAGGGAAAGACGTTTAGAGCGTAAAACGTGGAAAAATTCAGGTAAGCGAATGGGGATGGTTTCCATTCACAGTTGCAAAGCCGCCAAAAGCTTTAGAGGATTCAACAGTATTCAGGGTTATTCTGCCCGGTAACGCATCTGAAAAGAGGCAGTTATTATCAGAATCCGAAGCTATGCCAATAGCGGGAAGCCTTGAACGTTGAAATGATGATGCACAGATTTTCGTCCAGTGTATTTTCATTGGTAACAATGAGAGTATGTATACAGAACTTCAATTTCTATTGACCGGTGATTGAGTTCTTTGAGTAGGTATGAACAGACTTTAAATCCGTAAAAGGGTGATGAGTTGAAACATATACTTTGCATAACATGTTAAAAATCAACTGAGAAATCAATTGAGATTATGACCTGCAACCATTCGGATATTGTTAACATGTAGTTTTTTACAAAACTGCATGCAATGAGCCGGGTTTAGCAATGTAAAATCGATTCAAAGACAGGTAGGGCTGCAATATGCTGGCCGCGGAGTAGGAGAAAATGGACAAATTGGTAAAACAGTCTGGAAAATTAATCTGAAGCGGAAAGATACAGCAGCAATAAGCAAGGTAAATCCCAGCTTATTAAAACATATCCAGATCAAACTCATGGTGTTTAAAACAGTATACAAAAACAGAAACATATTAACTTCAAAAGAGGGTGTCGTAAATGATACCCTCTTTCTTTTTTTTAAAGAAGGCGGGATTCAAAAATATGTACGATTTATTCATTTACAATTTATTCATTTACAATTTACGATTTACAATTTAGATTCAATGCCGTTTAGTTAAGAATATTGTTTGAATACTCTCTTTGTGAAACTTTGTGGCTTAGTGACTTAGTGGCAAGAAAATATTAGCCACTAAGACACAAAAACACTAAGCTACACAAAGAAAAACGCTAACTTAACGACATTGATTTACGATTTGCCCGCTTACACCCGTTTGTTACATATCGTTTTTTGTTCCGCAGGGTGGAAAAAGGCGCTCTTATGAAACTTATTCCCCCTTGCCACGAAGTCACTAAGACACAAAGATGCACATCGAAGATTCCGATTCATCGGAAAAGTAAAGAAAATCAATAAAATAAGCTTCATACACATTTTCATCATAACAGTCATATACAATCTTCATGACTTACCAGAACTGAGAATAAAAATAAGGTTTCGAAAATCATGTGTAGCAAGCAAAGAAAAATAAAATGAATACAATTATCCTACAATATTTTATATTAGCAATATTTTCATTTTGTACATAAAACATTTAATAAAAACATCAAGAATTAAAAATAATCGATTATCTTTGCTGATAATTAACAAACAACCATAAAATAAAACATTCACGAATTTATAGATCCTAAAATATATGGATAATGGTCAGGTTTTATTTCTTGTTTGATTATATTATGAAGCACTTTATAACATATCAAACCTGAATATGAGTATTTTACTCAACGTTTTTGATCAATAATAATTATAATAATAATAATAATAATAGCCAATAAATTTATAGCGACTCTTACTGTATTCTAACCACTCGTGTCATCATGATTCTATTTCCTTCCTTTTTCGAGAAGTATCCGGTTCTATATTTCAGTTACATGATCCTTAAATTCCATCCCAATATTCAATCTGTATATGTTTAAAAAATCAATTATCCTTTTTATCGGTTTGATCGTCAGTGTATCTGCCTACTCTCAGCTCAGGAATGACAGCATTCAACGGTATAAATCCGGCGGAAGTTACCGGTATGAGCAGTCCGGGAGAGTTCTGACTTTAAATGACATGACCGCATTAATGAATCAAAATACAGTTGCCTCCGGGTATTTAGCCAAAGCAAAAAGTTCTTATCTGGTATCAAATATACTGGGTGGTGTCGGCGGGTTTTGTATTGGATATCCGATCGGTGTGGCCATAGCAGGAGGACGTGCCAACTGGACTGTGTTTGCACTGGGTTGCGGGTTGGTGGTAGTGGCCATTCCGATATCCATTTCGTCCACTAAAAACGTAAAGATGGCAGTGGACACTTTTAACAAGGATAAAACAATTTCGGGTTCGGTTAAAAACGGATATGATTTAAAGATGGGGGTTACTCAAAACGGAATAGGGTTAACACTCAGGTTTTAAAAGATCTACAGTCAAATAATTACACAGAATTATTTTATGAGGCATTTATGAAAAAATACGTGACAACAAAATTGTTTTTACTGATCATTCCATTGATTTGCCTGACCGGTTGTGAGTATGAGCTAACGAAAGAGTTTAACGTGGACATTTCGAAACCGGCTGATTCGCATCCGTTTACATTGGATTTAAATACGCTGGAAGACACGGTATTGATTTATGGGAAAGTGAATTTCAATTATAACTTCGAAACCGGCAACCTACTGATTAAGTCGATAGATTTCACCATTGGAGACAAATTGATTGGAAATGCAACCAGCCATTCGGGTGTACTTACCGTTAATGCCGGGGATTTCACAGCAGGGATTTATAAATTAAAGGCAACCATGTATACAAACAGCGGTACAAAGAGCATAGCTGATGAATTGGGGGCCGAAGGATATAAGGTCGAAAAGGAATGGATCATCCAGATAGAAAACAGCTATCAACCAACCATAAAGAATCCTGTTGTATCACGTACAAATGAGGGTTTCCTGAAAATCAGCTGGGATAAATGCAGGGCTTTTAACTTTGATTCGTATAATTTGTACCTGCCATCGAATGGAAAAGTTGTGATAACCAACCGAAATATCACCTCAATTGTCGACAGCATGTATATCGGTGGATACAATTCGGTCATGATGAATGTAAAATTAAATACCGCAGATGGATTTATCTTTTCGAATGATGTATTTACCATTATCACCACACCTTATCCGGAAGTAAAATTCGAAAAAGTCGGGTTTGACAATTTACGGGTATACTGGAACCGGTCGAAATACAAAACCAGGTATCATTTATTTGTAGAAAATCATTATTTATACAATCAAGCCACTGATTTGCTTACCAACTTCAATGACACATCCGTTGTCATTCATCAGGCGGGTTTCGAAGATTGGACCAATTATGATTTACAAATAGAATCATTTACCACCACGAATGGTAGAAGTCCGTTGATAAACAAATTAAATTCAAAAGGCTATTATTGGGGAAATTATTATGAAGTTTTGGGAGGATTGAATATTTCATACAATCAAACGGAAAATGTACTGTATTCCACCGTGTACGGTTATCTGCATCAGGCAAATATCAACACCCTGCAAATTGAGAAATCGGTATGGTGGAGCCCTGTAACAACAGGGAACAATGCCTGCCCTGTCAATTCGTCAAAAGTGGCAGTTCTGACACCTGCAACATTATTTATTTACAATAATAAAAACCTGGACAGTGCTATCTCCATGCCACTTATGCGTGATCCTGACTATATGAGCATGAGTAACAATGATATTGTTGTGATGACTTCCAGGAACAACGGACTGGAATATTTTGATGTAGCCGGGAACAGGATAATAGCAAGCAAGGCACTGACATCGTATACTTCGGCCAACCAGTGGTCGGTAGCTTCCACTTCGAATGATGCAAAATATACCTGCGTGGTAAGTACAACAGGAATCAACATTTTCGGTTTTACGAATCAAGCCGTTTCTACATCATATACCGGTACGGAAGTGTATCGTTCGTGCCTGTTTGATAAAGTAAATTTATATCAGTTATACCTTACCAAACAAAATTCGGATATACTGGAAATCAGGAATGCTACCGATTTTTCACTTGTCAGAACCATCAAAATGAGCAGCAGCAATGCCTTGTTATGCAATGTGGATCCGATAAGCGGTTACCTGCTGACAACTGACCAGACAAATGCATACATTCTTAACACCACAACCGGTAAAACATTATTTAGCTTGCGATGCATCAGTTCGAAACCACGTTTATTTGGTGGTAAGTTAATATCAGGAAATGGAATGTTTCTTGACATAACCGAAAAAATCCATGAATAAAATACTTTATATAGTCCTTCTGGCCTGTTTATTTCCGGCAGCAGGATCGGGCCAAAACCTGAGAATCACGTATGAACCCGGATTTGGGTTTTATGACATGAGTCATTTGAAAAGTGCACAACAGGCATACTTAAGCCAGAGTCCATTGCAGGTTAAAGCGGTAGAGCAATTCCCGGCTTATTTTAATCACTCTGCAAATGTCGGGTATTATTTCGATAAGAATACGTTATTGGGCATAAATGTAGCTTACCTGACCACGGGTGGACGGAATCATTTAAGTGATTATTCGGGTGAATATAAACTGGATATGCATGTCAATGCATTTCAGGTGGGCATTGAAAGTGAATATCTATTCAATATAACCAGAAAACTCGATTTTTATACCAATTTAAAGCTTGGAGTAATCAAATCAACGTTCGATGTTACAGAATCGCTGATTCTGTATAATTTAAGTAATCAGACTACAAATGATCAAACGAGCCAGACCAGCTATTTCCTTGAACCCAACGTCGGATTATCGTATAAAGTGACTGACAGGATTTCAGCCAGGGCCGGAATAGGTTTTAATCTCGACACCAGCAGCTTCAGTAATCAGTTGATTGATTGGACAGGATTCAGGACTAAAATAGGACTCGCATACTCATTTTAGTTATTTTCAAGAGGTTTCAGATAATGAGTCTATATCCGTACACTATCCGAAATAAAGACAAATAGGGAAAATATTTTTAGACTACTTTTCTTTTTGAGATCGTATATTTTTTACAGAATCGGATTTAGGATATAAAAGTACCAGAAATGAACAGGCACCCGACCAGGAAGGACAATAAAAAAACTGTTTTTACGAATTTAAAAATAAAACCTATGACTATGAAAACGACTTTATTGAGAATCTTTCTATTGTTATCCCTTACTCCTATCCATGCATTTGCACAAAAAGCGGCAGGTGAGAATTTCCTGCTTGATAAAATGGCCGGGAAGTGGGTACTTCAAGGCGCCCTGGTAGGGAAAGAGACCATTCACGATGTTAAAACTGAATGGGTATTGAATCGTCAATACCTGCAGTTGAAAGAAGTGTCGAGAGAAAAAAATCCGAACGGGGAACCGGTGTATGAAGCCCTTGTGTATATAAGCGTAAACGATTCAATCAATGAATACACTTGCCTGTGGCTTGACAACACGGGTAGCAGTGGCCTGAATGCCATGTCAATGGGCCACGCAAAAGCAAAGGGAGACGTTTTAGAGTTTCTGTTTAAAGGAAGCGACAACAGTATTTTTCATACCGCTTTTATCTATGATAAAAATTCAGATTCCTGGCAATGGATCATGAATGGTGAAGTAAACGGTAAACTGCAACCCTTTGCTAATTTAAAGCTAACCAGAAGTAATTAAACTTAATGACATTGAAAGGATAAGTAAAAGGAATAATATAGTGTCTTGTTTTATTTATTTGAAAACAGACCTCTCCCCCTGCCCTCTCCCAAGGAGATGGTGATAGAGCCAGGGGTTGATTATGTTTTAATTTTAAAAATAAAAGTACATTCTATATTTCCTAAAACTTAACAGAATCGTAAAAATTTAAATTCAGCTTAAAATTAATCATACTCAAATATTAAAACAATCATGAAAATCAAACACCGGATTTATTATTTCATAGGATGTCTTTTTGTCATAATGCTTACCAACAGTTGTAAGATTATCAATGACCCGAATAATTCCAGTACGACGAAGTATTATACCACCATCGACAGAACAATTGTTCCTTATGCAGTGCCTTTCACTCCAACTGTTCGAATTGATGACCCTGCTAATTTTGTAAAAAAAGGATACGGCACCTGGCATTTCGGAGAAGGACTTCCCGTTCAGAAGAGGATGGATCTGATGCCTGCCGGATATGATGGATCAGCAGTTGCAAAAAACACTCAGTTGCTCCGGTTTTTTACGATCACCGATATTCACATTACCGATAAAGAGTCACCCGCTCAGGCAATAGTATTTGCCCCAAAAGCCGGTAAAAATGCAATATCCTGTTATTCGCCCCTTATGCTTTATTCAACGCAGGTATTCGATGCTACTGTTCAAACCATTAATGACATCAATAAGCAGAATAAATTTGATTTAGGACTGGCACTGGGTGATATGGTTAACAGCGATCAATTCAATGAAATCAGATGGTTCATAGATATTCTTGACGGGAAAAATATAAATCCCGATTCAGGCACAAAAGATAAACCTGTAAACGGTTTAACGAATGATTACCAGAATGAGTTTCAGGCAGTGGGGCTTGATAATTCCATCCCATGGTATGCTACTATAGGCAACCACGATCATTTTTGGCTGGGTTCATTGCCGATGAGTGAAAGTATGAAGAAAGTTCTGGTTGGCAATACGATCATGAAATTGCCGAACATTCTCGACCGGACAGATAAGCAGATATATTCCGTGGGCACCATCGATGGCAGCACACCATATGGCACCATCATAGGTGCGGGCCGGGTTGATACGCTGACCAATATTCCAACCATTGCAAAGGATTCAACACGTCGTGCACTTTCGAAGACAGGATTGATAGCTGAATTCAGCAATACCACTTCCTTTCCGGTTGGACACGGATTTATCCAGGGAAATGCGAAAAACGTACTGGGTGGATGTTACTCTTTTGAACCGAAGTCAGGTTTACCACTCAAAATCATAGTGCTTGATGACACCCAGGATGAAAGTGATTTAGCACCCAAAGAAGGTATTTACGGTCATGGCGAACTGAATAATGGCCGATATGACTGGCTGATGGCACAACTTCAGGCAGGTCAGGATTCCAACCAGCTCATGATTATTTCCGCCCATGTACCTATTGGAGTTTGTCAGGGCACTGCGATGGACTGGTTACCTGCAACGGGTTATTCGGATGAGAACAACCTGATAGCACAACTTCAGGGTTTCCCGAATCTGATACTTTGGGTATCGGGACATCGTCATCTAAACAATGTTACGTCATTCGTATCATCAGATAAAGCCCATCCTGAAAATAGTTTCTGGGAAGTGGAGACCAAATCATTGAGGGAATTCCCCGAACAGTTCCGCACCTTTGATATCAACCGGAACAGCGATAATACCATCTCCATCGTTACCACGAATGTAGATCCCAATATAAAAGAGGGTTCGCTGGCTGAAACTGCCCGCACGTATGCGCTGGCTTCAAACCAGATATACGGATTGCAGGAAACCCCTTTACCAACAGGATCGGTATCCTACAATGCCGAACTGGTAAAACAATTAAGTCCGAAAATGAAAGATGTTATTAAAAACTATGTTGCTCCGGTAAAGTAGTAAAATAATTTAAAATCAGATCTTATCAGTTAGTGAGGTCATTATATAAAAAAAATCCTGCTACCCCTTCAGTTGTAATAAGTGGAGTTGATGTGTATTTAAAATAACAGAACATTTTAGTCGGATAATATTTACATAATATTTCAATATCATTTATTTATGAAACAGCATTTTATTTTCGTATTATTATTCCTGATGACAGCCATGAATGGTTACAGTCAAAACGACTGGAAATCCGGATACATCATTAAGAATTCGGGTGATACCGTATTCGGATTGATCGACACCAGGGATAGTAAATCCAACTCCATTCATTGTTATTTCAGAAAGGATGCACTCAGTGAAACCAACGTTTACGGACCAGCCGAACTTTCGGGTTACAGGTTTACTGATGGAAAGTTCTTTGTTTCTAAAAACATTGCACGTGAAGATTCAATACAAAAATTATTTTTAGAGTTTTTAATTGAAGGAAAGGTAAATGTTTTTCATTACCAGAATGATAGCAGTCATTTCTTTATAGAAAAGGATGGGAAATTATATAATCTTAAAAATACAACCATCATTAAAGATATCAGGGGTACAAAATATTATATCGATAAAAAGGAGTATCTTGAAGTTATGGATTCACTACTGAAAGATGCCAATATCCAGCCATTAATTGATAGAAGCAGATTAGAGTCTACATCACTTATTAAGTTAGCAAAAAATTATCACGAACGGGTTTGCACTGATGAACAATGTATTGTTTATGAGAAAAAAATCAAACCAATACAGGTTATTCCGGGAATTCATATCGGGGAATCCATTAACCGGTTTAATTTCGGCAATGAATTTGTAAGTGATTACAGATTGTCAAGTTATATTGGTTGCCGGTTTGAATTTGAAAACGTGATCAGTTATGCAGAGAATTTGTCCTTTGTGGTAGATTTCAACGTTCAGAAATTTTCAACATACAATTTTAAAGAAAAAAATAAATTAACTACTATCTCATACGATGGAGTATTGTATACGATTTATGACGATACATATGCTCAAGGACAAAAGAATATTAATATAGATTTAAAAGCAGTTGTGTTGAAGTTTCCCGTTGTTGTCAATTATACTTTTTCAAAAGGTAAAGTCAGGCCCAGTATCGGATTAGGAATTTCAAACACAGTTGTATTATCACAAAATAAAGATTTTATTTATAACACTTTTTATCATGAATTTAATCAATCCATGCCCACATATTCCATGGGATTTATTGGAAGAGTCGGGTGTAAATATATTCTAAAAAATCATCATGCTCTCTATTCAGATTTGAATATTGATTATTCCCGGAATTTAAACATGAATCAATTTTTAAGATTGACGAATAACTTATATTCATTCACAGTCGGGTATACTTTATAAATGAGAGATATGTTCTTTTGAATCAATTTAGTAACAATCATTCAACATGTGTCATCACATTTTGCGGTTTTTACTTTTGCCAGTCTTTGTCAGATCGTTCAGTGAGAAAGAAACACCTGCATATAAATAGTAGTTGTTTCTTAAGGAGAAAAAAACTTGAAATAAATCACCATATGAAACACAGATTATTTATATTAACCGGATTTCTATTTATTGGAAGATTATTAAATGCCCAGACAGATTTTCGGCCCGGATACATTGTCACGCTGAATAATGATACTATAGTTGGATCACTGGATTACAGAGGAGATAAAACAATGGGAGAAGTATGCAGGTTCAAAACTGCTGATTATGAAAAGACATATACACCAACTGATATTTTGGAATACCGGTTTACAGGCAGCAAGTATTTTGTGAGTAAAGAACTGAACGGTAAAAAAGTTTTTTTGGAGTTTCTGATTCAGGGTCAGATTAATATTTATTATCTGAGAGATGTTGTTGGAAATCATTATTATTTAGAGAAAAACAGTTCCGGGATTGTTGAGATTCCATATGAAGAAGGAATTGAGGACGTAAATAACACTTCTTATTTCTATGAAACGAAAACACACCTGGGAATACTAAATTATTTTATGCAGGATGCACCCGGATTTCAGAAAGAGATTGCCAAAATGGGAAAACCCGAACATAATAGCCTGATCAAATTAGCGGAAGATTATCACAATCAGGTATGTAAAGACAGAGCCTGCATGATCTATGAAAAAAAACTGGAATTATTTAAGCTGAATTTAGAAATATCAGGAGGACTTGTGAATTATCAACTGGTGGATAATATTCTTGAAAAGACCTACTTTCAGGGTGGCATTATAACCCATATCTGGATGCCACGCGTTAATGAAAACTGGTATTTCAGGAGTGGACTACAACTTTCATCCGTACATACCCGGGATGGTAATGTCATGATTTACAAAATTCCCCTTCAATTGGAATATTTATACCCAACGGGAAATATCAGGCCGGTATTCGCTTTTGGATTAAATTTATATAAACCTGATTATCATACATTAGCTTTATCAGGAGGATTGAATATTAAGTTGGATAAATCATCCTACTGGTCGATTATGTATGGGATCGATTTTAATCCAATTAACAGCATTCAGATACTGCCTGAAAGTGTATTTTCCCAAACCATTTCAACCGGGATAGTATTTAAACTTTAATGAAGGACTGCAACGATACATTATATATAAAAGGGATTCGCAATGGAAAGTAGAGGTTTTCGTTTTCATTGAGACTAAACCAGTCATTAATTTCGCATGACTTATTAATTCCAGGTATAAGAGCCTTCAAGTTTAAACAGGCCTAAATTTGCATTTCAATACAACCAAAAAATGGACAAAATATTGCATGAGCAAAAGAGTTTTGATAACATTGACTATTCAGAAAAGGCATTGACAGACAGCGAGTTTTATCAGTGTATTTTCACAAACTGTAATTTTACAAATAGTGATCTGAGTGACATTGATTTCATTGATTGTAATTTTACAGATTGCAATTTTACCTTATGCCTCATGAAAAATTCTGGGTTTAAAGATATACAATTCAACGCCTGTAAGATAATAGGAATAGATTTTAGCGTTTGTAATAATTTCTTATTCACGGTCAGTTTTAAAGACTGTCATTTGGATTATTCTACTTTTCATTCCAAAAAAATGCGTAAAACAGACTTTATCAACTGTACGCTGAAACAGGTTGATTTCACGAAAGTTGATTTGACTGCATCCGTATTTAAAAATTGTGATTTGTCAAATGCCACTTTCAACCAGACTATATTAGATAAAGTAGATTTCAGAACTGCTTTAAACTACACGCTGGAACCTGAAAACAATAAAATCAAAAAAGCCAGATTCTCATTAAAGGGACTTCCGGGTTTACTTTCTACCTATGATATTGATATTGATTACGATTAAATTATAAAAAAATGCTTATTAACTGAATGTATATAGTTTATTACCATTATATTAGCTATATAAAAACAAAAACTTATGAAGAATAATTACTTAACTAAAAAAATAGATTACTTACAATCGGATATAACCAATGCGTATGATGATTTGCCCGTCTGGTCTACTCCATTCGGGTTATTACTGCTTGACAACTTCCCCATCGGAGAGTATAGTGATTATCTTGATATTGGTTGTGGAACAGGATTTCCATTGCTGGAAATTGCTCAACGACTTGGAAAGACCTGTCATTCAGTCGGAATTGACCCCTGGACAGAAGGAGTCAAAAGAACGCAAACTAAAATTAATACTTTCCAACTTGAAAACATTACAATTATTGAAGGTGATGCTTCAGACATTTCATTTCCGGATAACAAGTTTGATTTGATCACCTCTAATTTAGGAATAAACAATTTCGCACATCCTGACAAAGTTTTATCCGAGTGTCATAGAGTATTAAAAACAAATGGGTCATTATGCCTGACAACAAATTTAACAGGCACTTTCACGGAATTTTACGATCTATATTATGAAACACTTTTAGAACTTGGTTTTGTTAAATACCTGCCTCAATTTAATGAGCATGTACTTCACAGAGGGACAGAAGAATCGGTAAAAAAACTAATTGATAGTAACGGATTTAAAATCAAGAACTCTGTATCCTCCTTCTATAAAATGCGGTTTTTGAATGGCACTTCTTTTTTAAATCACTCAAATATTATTCTTGGCTTTATAAATTCCTGGATAAATATGTTTGAGGAAAATGACAGACAGGTATTTTTTGATCGTTTCGAATGCAATCTAAATGAATATTCAAAAAAACAGGGGGAGTTATCGCTTACAATCCCAATGTTCTATATTGAGTGTATAAAAAAATAAAATGATTATCCACAAAATGTATTAATCCTTCAAAATAAGAGTTCCGCATTCCCGAAAATCTTTGATTCTATTTTATTTTTTATCATAAAAACATTATACTGATGTACGGGGGGACAGAATTCCGATTCTGTCTTCTTTGGAAGTTTCAGTTTGCATAAATATGACAGAGTCGGAACTCTGTCCTCCCGATCCGTGCGTTAAGAATTAAGATTCTGTCTTTTTATATGAGATCTCTGATGACACAAACATGACAGAGTCGGAACTCTGTCCTCCCGATCCGTGCGTTAAGAATTACGATTCTGTCTTTTTATATGAGATCTCTGATGACACAAACATGACAGAGTCGGAACTCTGTCCTCCCGATCCGTGCGTTAAGAATTACGATTCTGTCTTTTTATATGAGATCTCTGATGACACAAACATGACAGAGTCGGAACTCTGTCCTCCCGATCCGTGCGTTAAGAATTTAGATTCTGTCTTTTTATTTGAGATTTCTGCTGACACAAACATGACAGAGTTGGAACTCTGTCCTCCCGATCCGTGCGTTAAGAATTCCGATTCTGTCTTCTTTGGAGGTTTGAGCTTGCACAAATATGACAGAGTCGGAACTCTGTCCTCCCGATCCGTGCATTACAGATCTGATTAAAAAAAGCAAGTTCTGTAGAACGGGATTTTCGTTAAATAAGTGTGATAATTAGAATCATCAGGATTTGTGTATTTTTGTAACCAAAAAATGAAGTAATTTTAAATATTGGTTGGATTTTATAAAAACCTATATAATCTGGTTCTTTTTACACCATAAATCTGCCATAATAATTGATACAAAATAAAACATGATAATAAAAAACATAGAAAAAGTAATCAGAACGCGTAAATCCATACGAACATATTCCAATATTGAAATTGAACCGGAAACAAAGCAAATTATCCTCGATTATATGCAATCTGATTCAGTAGGAATATTTGGTAATAAGGTTGAATTTTACTGGATTGATGGAGGTTCAGATGAATTTAAAGATGTAAAGCTCGGAACATATGGTGTTATCTCAGGAACTAAAAGTTTTATCGCCGGTAAAGTGAGTCATTCAGATAAAAACTTTGAAGATTTCGGATATTGTATGGAAAAGCTTATTTTATTTTGCACGCAAATGGATATTGGAACCTGTTGGTTGGGTGGAACGTACAAAAAAACTGCATTCTCGGCTTCCGTCGGTCTACAGGAAGATGAATTTATTCCTGCAGTGACACCGGTAGGTTATTTCGGAACTAAAAAAACGACCATTGATAAGATGTTCCGACGTGTTGCCGGATCAGATAAACGCAAACCGTTTGAAGAATTATTCTTTTCAAATACTTTTTCAATGCAGCTTAGCGAAATAGAGATGGAAAGATATGGTTTCTTGCTGGAAATGGTTCGTCTGGCACCGTCTGCATCCAATAAACAGCCATGGAGAGTGGTTGTAAAGGATAATGCATTGCATTTTTTCCTGAAACGGACACCTAATTATACAAAAAACAGGTTGAATTCGGATTTGCAACGGGTGGATATGGGAATTGCTATTTCACATGTTGAACTGGCATTAAACGAAAAACTCACATCGCACAGGTGGGTCATACTTAATCCCGGACTTGAACTGGACGAGCTGACGGAGTATATTGCAACTTGTGAGATACTTTAATGAATGATTCACTGGCTTGTAAAAATTATTCCTTCTAAGTCAGGTAGCGTTAAAAAAACGAATCTAAAAGACAGTGCAGGAGATTACTCAAATTATAAGTATTTCATTCATTTGAATGCTCATATTACTTTACATTTTTTTTGTATCCATAGTCACTTTCCATTCAATAAAGCTCAAAAATCAAGACCGAATTACTACTTTTGCCTGTTATATTAATTTTAGTAGAAATTAAAACCTATCAGGCTGATTTTAAGGTTGGCATAAAACCTGTTACAAATTAAAATAAATCCAATGAAAAGAATTTTCTTTTTCCTTTTTACTTTTATGTGCATGACGGCCTTCAATGCCTCGTCTGAAAAAAAAGCCTTTGCCATTGAAGACCTGTACAAGATCAGGAATGTCGGTGCACCCGTTGTTTCGCCGGATGGAAAACACATTGCACATACTCTTACAACAAACGATTTGCCGAAGGGAAAATCCATGACAGCCCTTTACATCATGGATGCCGATGGAAAAAACAGCGAAAAGATCACCGACAACGACAAAAGTAATAACAACCCCATCTGGACGGCTGACAGCAAAAGTATCTATTATGTATCAACTTTTTCAGAAACTCCTCAGGTTTATCTGTATTCAGTTGCAGATAAAAAGTCAATTAAAATCACTGATTTTTCCATGGGGGTATCCGACCCTGTCCTTTCACCGGATAATAAACTGATTGCTTTTTCTTCAGAAGTTTATCCGGCATGTGGTGCCGACAGCAAACAAAATGCTGAATTTGATTCGCTGGCAACAAACGGACCGGTACAAGCCTATGTTGCCGATCATTTGTTATTCCGCCACTGGACAGGTTATTCTGCAGGAAAATGTTCGCACATACTTATATTTAATACTGAAACAAAAATATACAAAGATATGACACCGGGTGAATTTGTGTCCCCTGTATTTATGCTTGGCGGAGGTGTCGGATATAACTTTTCACCCGACAGCAAGGAAATTTGTTATGTTTCCAATCATTCTGAACATCCTGAAGCATCCACGAATGCCGATTTATTCCTTGTACCGGTTACCGGTGGTGAAGCGGTGAATATTACCAAAGATAATCCGGCATGGGACGGATGGCCCGTTTATTCACCTGATGGGAAATATATCGGATACCGCAAACAACTTATTCCGGGTTATGAGTCGGACAAATTTAATATTGCCTTGTATAACCGGCAAACAGGTGAGTCGAAAATACTGACTGAAAAGTTTGATAACTGGGCTGATGATTATAAATGGAATGCTGATTCAAAATCAATTTATTTTATCGGAGAAGTTACCGGTAATCAACCTGTTTACAACATCAATATTACGACTAAAGCCATCACACCGGTAAGTGGTGAAAAGGTGGTTTCCGGTTTCGATACAGATAAAAAAGACTATCTGTACTACTCCTCCAATTCAGTTGGAAAACCATCTGAATTATACCGCATGAAACTGTCTGATAAGAAAATCACACAACTGACAAGTTTCAATTTCGAAGTTGAAAACATGGTGGATATTCGTCCTGCCGATACGATGTGGGTAGCCGGTGCAGATGGAATAATGGTTGAAGTATTCATTGTAAAGCCTCACAATTTTGATCCAACTAAAAAGTATCCGCTGATCATGAACGTTCATGGTGGCCCTCAAAGCCAGTGGATGAATTCATTCCGTGGCGACTGGCAGGTATATCCGGGTGCCGGATATGTACTGGCATATCCCAACCCGCATGGTTCTACCGGGTACGGACAGGAATATACCCGTGAGATATCGGGCGACTGGGGCGGAAAACCATTCGAGGATTTAATGAAAGTAACGGATGCCTTATCTAAACTATCCTACGTGGATTCAACACGAATGGGTGCCATGGGCTGGTCGTATGGTGGATATATGATGAACTGGTTTCAGGCAAAAACAAAACGTTTCAAATGCCTGGCATCCATGATGGGACTGTATGATTTACGCTCAATGTGGGGAGTTACGGAAGAACTCTGGTTCCCGAATTTCGATTTACAAGGTCAACCCTGGAACTCTGATCTATATAAGAAATTCTCGCCTTCGGAATACGTGAAGGATTTTGCTACTCCGACACTGATTATTACCGGACAGCTTGACTTTCGGGTTTCCTATACTCAAAGTCTCCAGTATTTTTCTACACTACAGACACTCGGTATACCATCACGTCTGATCATTCTGAAAAATGACGGTCACTGGCCAAGTAATGTAAAATCAATGCCGTTGTATTATGATGCCCATCTGGATTGGTTCCATAAGTACCTGGGTGGTGATCCGGCACCCTATGATGTTGACAAAATGGTAAAAAACCAGGCTTTTGAATAATTCATAATTCACAATTCATAATTCATAATTACATTGAAACGGCTATGATCTGATTAGATCGTAGCCGTCTTTTTTATAAACCTGTTTCACTAACTTCTTCCTGAATTGTCCTGATAAAGTCCAGCATATGCTCGTAATGGGACCCTTTCCAGAAAATACTCTGACAGTCGGTACATCGATAGAATTCATTAAAATGCTTTATGGTCAATGGTTCGAGAAAGCTGATTATTGTATCTTTTTCCACGGACTCCAACTGTCCGTTGCATTTTATACACCGGTTAAAAGGCTGAATTTCTTTATACAAATCAAAATGTTTCAATACTTCTGACAGTTGCCTTTTCGGATGTTGATCACGGACAAAATAAGCATGTGTGACCGACTTCACCTTTAACAGCCCGATATCGCGGGTCAGGATTATCCGATGTTCATCAAGTGAAATCCGGATAATTTCAGGATCATCGTTATCATTCCGGTACAAAGTGTCGAATCCCAGCATGCGCAGGTAGTTGGCCAGTTTACCCAAATGAACATCCAGAATATAGGTGGAAACACGAAGAGGTTGCGCACGAAGGTGGGTGACATTGTTTATCCTCAGGGTCTCAAAAACAGGATAGACCGATACCCTGTCATTATCGTGCAGAATGTATTTAAAATCTACAGAGTTCCCGTTTACCAGGATTAAATCAATTTCGACATGCGGGACTCCGATGGCTTCGATGATGTCTTTAATAGAAGGATTTCCGCTGAAAGGACGTATGAATTCCACCTTCTTTTTATCAGAAGGAAGGAAATCGTTCAGTTCTTCGTAGAAACGAAAAGTAGCCTGTTTTTCCATAATTAATTTTTGCAATTAATAAAATATTATTCAAATTTGAACTGATTATATCAACATAAAAAAAACTGCATGATGTATTTAAAGACAGATAAAAATTGAATTGTTTATAAAATATTTTTTATTAAAACAATGTGTATTAACAGATAGTTTCTGTTGATTAATGAAAAGTTACAAAAACAAATTTTCTAAAATCAACATGTAAAACAGGAAACAAAACCGGGTATAATTCGTTATAAAAGTTGAGATCAAAATTATTACTTAAGTATTACATGCAAGTATAAATTAGATTTAAATGGACCAATTAATGAAATATATTAACACCAATTCATAAATAACAAAGATAAATCAAATTAATTTTTTCTATCTTTGTGATAATCTTAAACAACCACGATTATGCAGACAGAAAATATTTTTATTGTGCATCCTGCCAATGAAGAACAGGTTAATGCTTTAAAGGCATTTGTAAAAGCACTAAAAATTAAATTTGAAGTTACAACAGAAAAGGCATACAATACTGATTTTGTCGAGAAAATTCAAAAAAGCAAAAAAGAATTTGAAGAAGGTAAATTTAAACGTGTGGAGAAAGACGATTTACAACAATTCTTAGGATTGAAATGAGTTACTATCTTGATTTCTCACAACAAGCTCAAAGCGACATTGATTTTCATAAAAAGACAGGCAATAAATCTGTTTTAAAGAAATTGTATATCCAGTTAAATGAATTATCCGAACACCCTTATACAGGAACAGGCAAGCCAGAACCTCTAAAATATATACTATCCGGAACGTGGTCCCGTAGAATTAACCAGGAACATAGACTGATTTATGAAGTGAATGAAGACAGGATTTTTATTCATTCAGCAAAAGGGCATTACTAACCTAAAATCAAAAAAATATATTAAGGATTTATATTTTAAAGTAAATACCGAAAACGTACTGATAATATCAGAACGTTTTCGGTATTTTTATTTAAGACAAAAAATTTATTGTTTGTCGGATTAAATTAATCCGTTTATTAGAACATACTGAATTAAGCGTTTGGATAATGATATCCAGAAAATTTGAAATAACTTCTTTATTTTCCTGTAGGATAAATTAAAGTCATAATATATCAATCTGATATTCTGAAATAATTTATCAGAAAATTATACAAAATATATTAAGAAAAACCTGTATCTTAGCACACTGATAAAACATACATATTTTAAGATTTAATTTATTACACACTGAATCTGTCTAAAACATTTTTCGGGAGTTCACAACACATTTATTAGCTTTATTACTATGAATGATAACACAGATCAACTGAATGAGTTGCTTTCCAGACTGAATTCATTAACCAGGAAGCAGGAAGTTTTTGCAAAAGAAATCAGCGGGTTGCGTGAAGAAATGTTGAAAATAACAAGAGCTGCCAAACCTGCTGAACCGACTCAACCGATTACAAACAGTCTGCCAGAGATAGAAAATATCAGGCAAGAGATCCCCGAACCTGTGAATGTTACAACGCCTGTCAGGTTTTATCAATCAACATACGAGCGAAACAACCAACGGGAGAATAACCAAAATAAGACTGATATTGGCAGGAATAAGATCAACCGGAACATTGAAAAGCTGATCGGAGAGAATCTGATCAGCAAAATAGGGATTGCCATCCTGGTATTAGGTGTCGGCATTGGCACAAAATATGCTATCGAGCATGAGCTTATCAGCCCGTTAACCAGGATCATCCTTGGTTACCTGGTTGGACTGGGGTTGCTTAGTTTTGCCATGAAATTAAAAAAGAAGTATGATAATTTCAGTGCCGTATTGCTCAGTGGCGCCATGGCTATCCTATACTTCATTACTTTTGCAGCCTATAATTTCTTTGGGCTACTGCCACAAACACTAACCTTTGTGTTGATGGTGGTATTTACCATTTTCACTGTACTTGCTTCGTTGAATTACAACAAACAGGTAATTGCTCATATCGGACTGGTGGGAGCCTATGCAGTCCCCTTCCTGCTCAGTGACGGGTCGGGCAAGGTAGTAGTGCTTTTTACATATATGGCCATTATCAATGTCGGGATCCTGGTACTGGCATTTCGTAAATACTGGAAAGAGCTGAATTATGTGGCCTTTGCACTTACCTGGATTATTTTCGTATCATGGTACCTCTCGGCATATCAGGTCGATAAACATGTTGCAGTAGCTTCCGTGTTCCTATGCGTGTTTTTTGTCAGTTTCTATGTCACTTTTCTGGCATATAAAGTAGCTCAAAAGGAAAAATTTGTCAGCAGGGATATTCTGCTGATACTGGCAAATTCGTTTATCTTTTACGGAACGGGATATGCCTTGATAAATACTCTTCAGACAGGGAACCAGTTTCTTGGATTATTCACGCTTTGCAATGCTATCCTTCACTTTGGAGTAAGTGCTGTGATATATAAACAGAAACTTGGCGACCGGAATTTATTCTACCTGGTGAGTGGATTGGTACTGGTATTTATAGCAATTGCCATACCAGTACAATTGGATGGCAACTGGGTGACTCTGCTCTGGGCAGGTGAAGCGGCTTTATTGTTTTGGATTGGACGGACAAAGAAAGTGGCAGTTTATGAAGGAATCTCGTATGGGGTAATGATACTTGCCTGTTTAAGCCTGTTCCAGGACTGGATAGTCTCCAGCAATTATTTTACAGGAGTTCCGGTTTCAACAGTCCTGCCATTTATCAATATTCAATTTCTGTCGTCCCTGTTATTTATGGGTGCTTTTGGTTTTATCATCCGGTTGAGCAGGAATACGAATTTTCCTTCCGTATTCATCATTCAAAAGGAGTTACAGGAGAATATCCTGAATTTAATACAAAGTTTTTTGTTGCTTATACTCTATGTGACGTTCTTTAATGAAATCGCTGCCGTGTTTGACCAGGCGTATATGAAAACGGATGGACAACGGCTTCATGATTATTCGATTATCTCTTTTAAAACTATCTGGCTGATTAATTATTCTCTTTTATTTACTTCTGTTCTTTGTTATGTCAACCTGAAATGGATCAAAAACGACTCTTTAGGGAAAATAACATTATTGCTCACCGGTTTCGCAGTATTCATATTTCTGACAGTGGGACTTCTTTCATCAAGCGACTTGCGCGACAGCTATCTGAGACCTGCAGAGGCCAGTCATTTCACGTCAACCGTATTTAACCTGATCATACGGTACGTGAGTTTTGTACTTATAGTCCTGGCATTTTTGACCCAGAGTTTCTACCTGAAAGGTAATACAGTTGACAACAGGTTAAAGAAGCCTTTCCCAATCGTATTGCATGCCACCATACTTTGGATATTGAGTAGTGAACTTATCAACTGGATGGATATAGCCGGGTCCTCAGGATCGTATAAACTGGGCGTCACAATCCTTTGGGGAGTTTATTCACTGGCTATGATTGCATTGGGCATCTGGAAGAAGAATAAGGACGTGCGCATTACGGCTATTGTACTGTTTGGAGTTACGTTGGCAAAACTTTTTCTCTATGACATAGCCGATCTCACTACTATTTCAAAAACCATTGTACTGGTTTCACTGGGGATATTACTTTTAATCATTTCTTTCCTCTACAATAAATACAAACTCCTTATTTTCGGCGAAGATGAAGAATAAACTTCTGATCCTGGCTTTACTGTTGAATTGTTCGTACTCCTTTTGTCAAATGAACGGATACGATTATAAGCGGGAAATACTGGGGATTAAAGGTCAATGGAATTCTATCGAATTACCTGATGACCTTTATGGCAAAGTCTCGCGGGATCTTTCGGACATACGTGTATACGGGATAACTTCAAAAAACGATACCCTGGAAACACCTTATATTTTTGCGAAACATGAATCAACAGTAAACAACCCTAATTCAGGCTTCAACCTGATAAACCAATCAAAAAAGGGGTCAATTTATTATTTTACTTTTCAGACAAAGGAAGATAGAACAATCAATCAACTTCAACTGAACTTCAACCAAAAGAATTATGACTGGCGTATAAAACTTGAAGGAAGCCAGGATCAACAAAACTGGTTCACTGTTGTGGATCATTATCGGATCATGTCCATTAAAAATGACCAGACAGATTATCAGTTCAGCAAGATTGTTTTTCCGGATTCAAAATATAACTACTTCCGGATAGGGATCAAGGCAAATGAAAAGCCCGTATTAAAATCAGCCAAAATGATCCGGTTGGTAGTCCCACAAGGGTTTTTAAAGCATTATGCCCTTAAAAGAATTTTGATCACTCAGGATAAAAGAAGGAAACAGACCATTATTGACCTCGAATTAAAGATGACGGTTCCGGTTAATAAACTAAAAATAGGAGTCAATGATAACTTGGATTATTATCGCCCGATGCAGATTGAATATTTGACAGACAGTTTTAAGACGGATAAAAGCTGGTACTTCAATTATGGGGAAGCTGCCGGTACTACCATCCTGAGTTCGGTTGACCTAAGAAATTTTGAGTTGAACGGTTGCGTTACCAATAAGTTGCGGGTGACTATCGACAACCGCGATAACCAGCCCTTAAAATTTAGCACATTCGTCGTGGAAGGGTACAAAAACATCCTGATGACACGAATATCCGAACCAGCCAGATACTACCTGTGCTATGGCAAAAAAAGTTCTGTAAAACCGGATTATGATCTTGAGCAATTCAGATCTAAAATTTCAGCTTTAACCAATAAAACAAGCCTTGGGAATGAAGAATTTGTGGACCGGACTAAAAAGGCGAATACAGAACCCTTATTTACGAACAAAGCCTGGTTGTGGGGGATCATGATTTTGATTATCGGATTACTCGGGTGGTTTACGCTTAAAATGATGAAAAAAGGAGAATAATTATTTTTAGTTATTCGAATTAATTTGACGCATTTACTAATTGAATCTGCGTATTTCATTTCTAAAATTGCTGATATCAATTGTAAATTGTAAATTTGTAAATTGTAAATTTGTAAATTGTAAATTTGTAGATTTGTAGATTGTAAATCCAGAACCCATGAATTCATTTCTCTATCGTATCGCTCAGGTATATTATTCCGAATTCAATGAATCCATCAGCGATCTGACATTTGTTTTTCCCAACAGGCGTGCCGGGTTGTTCTTTCAGAAGTATGTTTCAGAAATTGCAGCAAAACCTTTATTTTCTCCTGAAATAGTTACCATCAATGAATGTTTTACAGCTGCTACAGGCTGGTAAACAGATGACAGGTTTAGTAATCTGTTCCGGCTCTATTAATCCAAGTACTGGAGACGAAACGATCTATTGTTAAAGCTTGCCGAAGGGTAACTTTGAATGTAACTAAAAGAAGTTTATAATCTTACGAATAAACAGTTAAAGACAGCATGGGTTATCAGCATAAGTTACGCTTCGCTTAACTTGCGTTATAGTCAAGTTTGCATTTTATAGACTTTGACGATAATGAATAAAGTAACCGGTCGAATATATTGTACTATTTTACACTATTATCAACCTAATTTTAAATTCATTGTTATTAATAAAAGTGATAGTAAGGAACAACAAGAAACAATTATTCGTAAATTTACACTGTGAAAAACAACGTTAATTCAGGACTTGATTTCATTATTGACAAGCTGACTAATTCTATTGAAAATATCATTACTGGTGACAGTTTTGCAACTGAAATTTCAGTGATTACAAGAAATGATTTGAAGTTCATTAATAAAGAAAATGGATGGTTATTCAATTGGCGAGACGAATTAAAAGAACCCGCCAGAGAAGTTTATAAATTGAATATTACTGGAAATCCGAACATCATTCAAGGATTAATTAGTTTAGAAGTGAAATCAGATCATGTTTATATTCATCTTATTGAAAGTGCGCCTTTCAATAAATCAAAAACAAAAGTGTACTCAGGAGTTCCTGGAAACTTAGTAGCATTTGCATGTAAACTTTCATTTCAAAGGGGTCATGAAGGAAACGTTGCTTTCCTTTCAAAAACACAACTAGTAGAGCATTATGAAAAATCATTAGGTGCATTTCATTTTGGAGGACGAATTATGATTATTGAAACCAGAGCAGCACTTAAGTTGATAAACAAATATTTTCAAAACAAATAAAATGAAAACAATAAAAAATGATTTAGAAGTCGATTATATTGGCGGTGAGGGGTCATTGACTATTGAAGAAGAAAAAGCGTTAAGCGAATTTTTACTCAAACGGAAAATAGCACACACCAAATATAGTGACAAAAAAAGCAAAGCTTTAAAATCACCTAAAACAACTTCGTGATATGATCTCAGTATAACAATTCATAGTATGAATTATAAAACTACAGTCCTCGAAAATTAATTCTTAATTGTGAATTGCTTATGAATTCTTTTCTATACCGCATAGCACAAGTTTATTATTCCGAATTCAATGAATCCATCAGCGATCTGACATTTGTTTTTCCCAACAGGCGTGCCGGGCTGTTCTTTCAGAAGTATATTTCAGAAATTGCAGCAAAACCTTTATTTTCTCCTGAAATAGTTACCATCAATGAATGTTTTACAACTGCTACACATTGGCAAACATCCGATCGTTTAAGTAATCTGTTCAGGTTATACAGGATTTATAAAGAACAAAGCCAAAGCGAAGAAACCTTCGATTCATTCGTATTCTGGGGTGAAATGTTGCTTTCGGACTTTGAGGATATTGACAAATACCGGGTTGATGCCAAACAATTATTCACCAATATCACGGAATTAAAACAAATAGACCAGTTATTCAATGTTTTTTCAGAGAAACAGGTGGAAGCTATCCGCCAGTTCTGGAGTAATTTTGTACCGGTCACAGAAGGTAAAACATCCGAGGATTTTGTGAGTACCTGGAAAATTTTGTTACCCGTTTATCTGCAGTTCAGGGAAGAACTGATAGCAGAAAATCTGGCTACTGAAGGGATGATTTGCAGGGATGTGGCTGACCGGTTGCATGCAAAAGAACTGATTCCTGCGTTCGAAAATAAACAGTTTATATTTATAGGTTTTAATGCCCTGAATCCCTGTGAACGGACTCTGTTTGCCGAAATGCAGAAACGGGATCAGGCTGATTTTTACTGGGATTATGAAGCAGCCGAACTGCGGGATCCTGATAATCAGGCCTCCCGTTTTTACGCAGAAAACGTACACATGTTTTCTTCAAAATATCCAATTGAGCCGATTGTAGAATCTTTGCAGGAAAAGGAAATTGAATTGATTGCCGTTCCTTCGGCTGTAGGTCAAACCAAACAGGCATACGCAATTCTCAACCGTCTCTTCCCACCCGAAGTACCAAATCAAAGCTGGATAAAAACTGCTGTGGTATTACCCGACGAAAGCCTGTTGGTTCCCCTACTCCATTCATTGCCCGAACAAATCGGGAAAGTAAATGTCACTATGGGATTCCCGTTGAAATCAACCCCTGTATCCGGACTTATTGAACATATTTTTGAATTGCAAAGGAGAATGCGGGTTTCAGGAAGCAACTATTCATTTTATCATTCAACTGTTTCAAACATCCTGAACCATCAATATATTTCATTGCTTTGTAAAGAAGATGCTAACAGGATTACCAGCCAGATGGCAGTGAATAACTGGATCTACATCAATGCGGAAGAATTGAAAAAGAATGAGTTGTTGGCTACCATATTTCTTCCTCAAACTGACACTCAATCGTTTCTGCCCTATTTGCTTCATATCTTGCGAAGCCTTCAAAACGGATGGCAGCAAGCATCGGATGAAGATCACAATTACCAGATGGAATGTGATTTTCTGTATCAGTACTACGTTACCATAAACCGTATGGCCGGTATCATGAAAGACAAACCGATTGAAGTGGACATGAACATCGATACTTTGGTCCGATTAACCCGTCAACTGACAGCAGGAATTACTATCCCGTTTGTTGGTGAACCGCTGGATGGCTTGCAGGTCATGGGAGTACTCGAAACACGCGGACTTGATTTTGAGAATCTGATCATTACCTCATTCAATGAAGGAGTATTTCCTCAAAAAAGCAGCACAAACAGTTTTATCCCTTATAATCTTCGACGTGGTTTTGAATTGCCCACTACCGAGCATCAGGATGCTATTACGGCGTATAATTTCTATCGGTTGATTCACCGTGCCACTCGGATTTACTTCCTGTATGATTCCCGTACAGAAGGAATGCAGACAGGCGAAGTCAGCCGGTTTATGCATCAATTGCATTATCATTACGGACTCAACGTCAAAAAGAAAACTATTTCGTTTGATATTGGTTTTGAAAATGCCCGAACCATTCAAATTGAGAAATCGCCTTCAGTGATGGAAAAACTAAACCGGTTTACGTCTACGGAAGAAAAGAGCCCATCCCTGTCAGCAAGTTCGATCAACACCTATATCGATTGTCCATTACAGTTCTATCTGACCAAGGTAGAGGATGTAGAACAGGCAGAAGAAGTGCTCGAAACAGTGGAAGCCAATATGTTCGGAACACTCTTCCATGCCGTTATGGAAAATCTTTATAAACCCTTCAAAGGGCACTTAATGACTCCTGAAAACTTTGATGCATTAATTTCATCCGGTTTGCAAATCGATAAAGAAATTACGATAGCATTTGCAGTAAATTATTTCAAAAAGAAAAATAATGTCCTCGTCCCCCTGGAAGGAAACAACCTGCTAATAGCCAGCGTACTCCGGAAATACATTATTCAGGTTTTAAAAATTGACAAGAAACATGCCCCGTTCACGTATATCAGTTCGGAAGAACGTTGCAGTATACAATATCCCATTCATGAAGGGCAAATGAATGTAAATCTAAAAGGATTTATCGATCGGATTGATGAAAAAGAAGGCAGGCTGCGTATCCTTGATTATAAAACAGGGATAGGAAAACTTGATTTTAAAAATCTGAGTGAGGTATTTGAGCACAACAAGGAAAACCGTCCTAAATTTGTTTTGCAGACTTTCTTATACGGCATTTTTTATAAGGAACAGGCAAAGGGGAAAACAATTACCCCCGGCTTATATTATATGCGTGATGTATTCAAGGATCATTTTGACACTGAAATGCATATGAAACCTGAACGAAGTATCGACGAAACAATACTGGATTTTTCTGTTTATGAAGATGAATTCAGGGCATATTTGACTAATAGTCTGGAAGAGATTTTTAATCCTGAGATTCCGTTTGTTCAAACTGAAAACATTAAAGTGTGTCAGTATTGTCCTTATATAGGAGTTTGTAACAGGTAAAACTTGATGTGATAATGTGGTGATGTGGTGATGTGGTGATGAGATAATGTGATGATGTGATAATGTGATGATGTGGTGATGAGATAATGTGATGATGTGGTGATGTGGTGATGTGGTGATGTGATGATGTGATGATGTGATGATGTGATGATGTGGTGATGTGATAATGTGGTGATGTGATGATGTGATGATGTGATAATGTGATGATGTGGTGATGTGATGATGTTTACTGAAAGATAAAAATAATTTTGCGGTTTTTTTTAGCTATACCTATATTTTTCAAATGAAGAAAATGAATAAAATGGAGATTGAACGAAAGTTTTTAGTCAAAGGCGAATATAAATTGCATGCTGAACGGTCCTTTCGTATCGTGCAGGGTTATTTGTCATCGGTAACAGGAAGAACAGTACGCATCCGGATAAAAGGGGAAAAAGGGTATATTACGGTCAAAGGCAAGAGCAATGAATCTGGATTAAGCCGGTATGAATGGGAAAAAGAGATTCCGTTGAATGAAGCAGAGGAATTGTTACTTCTTTGTGAACCAGGAGCCATTGACAAAACCCGGTACGAAATTCCGGTGGGGATTCATACTTTTGAAGTGGATGAGTTTTATGGTGATAACAACGGATTAACAATTGCAGAAGTAGAACTTGGATCGGAAGACGAAAGCTATTTAATACCCGATTGGTTAGGGAAAGAAGTGACCGGTGATCGTCGTTATTATAACTCCAGTTTAACCAAAAATCCATTTAAAGACTGGAAATAGAAAACCTCATGTGACCTCCAATCGTACTAAACTCATAATTGAAAGTATTAAAGATTCAATCCGGATGTATCATTGACCTTATGTTAGTTTCAAAGAAGTATGCTGTCGTTACTTTTATCGTTTTACTTGCTGAGGATGATAAAAAGATTGAACCGCAGATTCATGTTTTAAGTTTGTTGAAAGCACGAACTTCAATTACCGGGCATTAGATGTAAATTGATTTTTCTAATTCAAAATAAATAGTATACCAAACAATTTATATAAAAAAACAGTATAATGTAAACATTTTAAAAGTGCAAAGAAACTAAAATAATCTCAGACAAAATTTTTGAATGGGCAATTTTTTGTTATATTTGTACTGCAATTTTAAATCATAAACTAATGGCAAAAGTAAAAGGGGCAGTTGTAGTAAATATAGAGCGTTGCAAAGGATGCAATCTATGTGTGGTAGCATGTCCATCGGGCGTTTTGGAACTTTCAATTGAAGCAAATTCAAAAGGATACAATTTTTCTACTATGGTTATTCCTGAATCGTGTGTAGGCTGTGCAGCCTGTGCATTGGTATGTCCGGATGCATGTATCACAGTTTATAAAGTTAAACTCTAAATGGATAGGGTATCTTACAACTCATAACAGAAACAATAAAATGATTGATTCAAAGAAACAGAACATAGAAGAAGTTAGGCTCATGAAGGGCAATGAAGCCATTGCACATGCAGCAGTACGTTGTGGTTGCGATGGTTATTTCGGTTATCCCATTACTCCGCAGTCGGAAATAATGGAAACCCTTATGGAACTTGAACCATGGAATTCAACCGGCATGGTGGTATTGCAGGCAGAAAGTGAAACATCCTCCATCAATATGGTGTATGGTGCAGCCGGTTGCGGTAAAAAATCCATGACCAGTTCGTCAAGTCCCGGTGTGAGTTTGATGCAGGAAGGAATATCCTACATTGCCTGTGCCGAACTACCTTGTGTTATTGTCAATGTCATGCGTGGAGGACCAGGATTGGGAACAATTCAGCCCAGTCAGGCTGATTATTATCAATCGGTAAAAGGAGGCGGACATGGCGATTACAAGTTGGTTACCCTTGCTCCTGCTTCAGTGCAGGAAATGGCAGACCATACGGTAATGGCTTTTGATCTGGCATTTAAATACCTGACTCCTGTTTTAATTTTAGCCGATGGAATTATTGGTCAAATGATGGAAAAAGTAGTGTTACCTCCTTACCAACCCCGGATGACCGAAGAAGAAATACGTGAAAAATGCCCCTGGGCAACTTTAGGGAAACCTTCAACCCGGAAACCGAATATCATTACATCTTTATCCCTTGAAGCCGAAGAAATGGAAACAATAAATCTCCGTTTACAACGCAAATACCGCGAAATTGAAAAGAATGAAGTATTAATTGAAGAGTTTTCATGTGAAGATGCCGAATACCTGGTTGTTGCATTTGGAACCAGTGCCCGAGTTTGTCAAAAAGCAGTTGAGATGGCCAGGGCAGAAGGTATCAAAGCCGGACTGTTACGACCTATTACCCTTTATCCGTTCCCAACCACTGCAATCAGCAAGTATGCAAGCCAGGTGAAAGGAATGCTGACGGTAGAAATGAGTGCCGGACAAATGGTGGATGATGTCAGGTTAGCAGTGAATGGACGTGTACCAGTCGAATTTTATGGCCGAATGGGTGGTATCGTACCTTCTCCTGATGAAGTTTTAAAAGCATTGAAAGATAAATTAGTAAACTAGTTTTTTTCTATAACTATTATTTGTATAAAATATTACGGTTCATAATGACTTCCGTTTTTTTGAAACTACAGGAATAGTAAATAGTAAATGAACAAATAGTAAATAAAAAAATTATGACAACAAATGAAATAATTAGCCCCGAAAACTTAGTTTATACCAAAACGAAAGTCATGAATGACACCCCGATGCATTATTGCCCGGGTTGCAGTCATGGAGTGGTGCATAAACTGATAGCCGAAATTATTGATGAGATGGATTTTCAGGAAAAAACCATCGGTATAGCTCCTGTTGGATGCGCAGTATTTGCCTATAAATATCTTGATATTGACTGGCAACAGGCTGCTCATGGACGTGCTCCGGCATTGGCAACCGCTGTGAAACGGTTACTTCCAGATCGTCTTGTTTTTACCTATCAGGGTGATGGTGATCTGGCTGCCATAGGAACAGCAGAAACCATCCATGCTGCAAATCGTGGTGAAAATTTCGCCATTATTTTTATCAATAACGGCATTTATGGAATGACTGGCGGTCAGATGGCACCAACTACATTAATTGGAATGAAATCTGCGACCTCACCAAACGGAAGAAATGTTCAATTGAATGGAAATCCACTGGATATCACCAAATTATTGGCTCAATTGGATGGAACCTGTTATGTAACCCGTCAAAGTGTTCATACCGTTGCTTCTGTGCGTAAAACCAAAAAAGCCATTCGAAAAGCATTTGAGAACTCAATGGCAGGTAAAGGTACTTCAGTAGTTGAAGTCGTATCGACCTGTAATTCAGGTTGGAAATTATCTCCTGTCGAATCAAACAACTGGATGGTTGAAAATATGTTTCCTGCTTATCCATTGGGAGATTTGAAAGACCTCTAAGAATTTACAATTTTATAATTTACAATTTACAATTCAGAGAATGAAAGAAGAAATAATTATAGCCGGATTTGGCGGACAAGGGGTTCTCTCAATGGGAAAGATACTGGCATATTCAGGATTGATGCAGGGTCAGGAAGTAAGCTGGATGCCTTCATATGGCCCGGAACAACGTGGTGGTACAGCTAATGTCACAGTTATATTAAGCGATGAGCGTATCAGTTCACCGGTACTCAATTCATACGATACAGCCATTGTATTGAACCAACCATCGCTTGACAGGTTTGAAAGTAAAGTAAAGCCCGGTGGTACACTGATTTTTGATGGAAATGGTTTTAAAAAGTTTCCTACCCGTACAGATATTAATATCTATCGCATTGATGCCACCGAATATGCCTTTGCCAACAACGAATCAAAAACGATGAATATGATTATTTTGGGAGGTTTGTTGAAAGTCAGGCCTATCGTTCTGGTTGAAAATGTTCTCAAAGGACTCAAAAAATCACTTCCTGAACGCCATCATCATTTAATACCTATGAATGAATTAGCCATTCAAACGGGTATGAAATTGATTCAGAAGGTGAATTGAGTTGATTGGTTAATTTGTTGATTAGTTAATTAGTTGATTGGTTGATTGGTTGATTGGTTGATTGATCAGTTATATAAAGATAATTAAAAACGCTGCAAACGATAAGTCTGCAGCGTTTTTTATTATGGCACTTAAAAATAATATCTGATTTTAAATTGTAAATCGTAAATTGTAAATTGTAAATAAATATTAATTCTTCACTGTTTTCACAGCCACCCAATTATTTTTTTTCGTGATAATCAATAAGTTTCAATCCATTCCTGTTTGCTTCAGCTTCAATCAACGGAATGTCCTGTACATAAAATCCGCTCATATAAAGTTCACCTCCTCTAGATAAACAGGCTGCATATTGTTCCATATCTGCCAGTAAAATGTTCCTGTTGATATTAGCCAGAATAATATCAAAATGCAAGCCAGCAAGCAATTCGGCTCCTCCTAACCGCACATCAATACCGGAAATATGATTGATTTCAATATTTTCGATGGAATTTTCGGTACACCATGTATCAATGTCAATGGCTACGATATTTTTAGCCCCTCTCATAGCAGCCAGAATTGCCAATACAGCAGTACCACATCCCATATCCAGTAAAGTTTTCCCCTGTAAGTCCATTTGCAATATCCGTCCGATGACCAAACTGGTTGTTTCGTGGTGTCCTGTACCGAATGCCATTTTAGGATCAATAATTATGTCATATTTTGCAACCGGTACATTTTTATGAAAAGAACTGTGGATGACACATTCATTTCCAATCACAATTGGTTCAAAATAATGTTTTTCCCATTCTTGATTCCAGTTTTTTGATTCTATTTTTGTAACTTTGTAGTCGATAGAAGCTTCAAAAGGAAAATCAGCCAATAATTGTTTGAGTTTCACTTCATCAAATGCCGTTTCAAGTGCATATGCATTTATTCCTACCTGAGTAGGAACAAAACTGTCAAATCCGATTTCGCCTAATTCAGAAGCCAATACATCTGAGATGTATTCTTCAAAAGGGACGATACTGAAATTTATTTCAAAATAATTCATATAAGTAACTAATATTGATTGATTAAATGTTTTACAACTTTTTAATTGAATGTAATTCTCATTTTTTATTAAACATTTGGGAACTGAAATAGTCTAATAAATAAGGAACATACAAAAGTACGTCTTTTTTGAGATAAACAGTATAATTTGATATAAGCTAATTTTTATAACCTTTATACATTTATAAACAATCATTCAATGGCATGATTCTTGTTGAATAAAAATAAGCAATTAATCTGATAGTACAGACAAAAACAATAGGAGAAATTATTATGAAACGATCCACTTTTATTACCATTATTTCATTGCTAATACCTTTATTAGGTATGGGTCAATCGAAAACTACCATCGTCGACGATCTTTATCTGAAGCCAAGTGATGTACAATCACAACAAATACAACCGACTCAGAAAACAAAACCGACACCAAACTATAAAAACGGTGCCAGGGAAATTGTTTATATTGAACGTGAGAATCCAAACGCAAAAGTAATTCACGATACTGTTTATGTGGTTGGTCAGGCAGGTGACAATTTAGCGAACAAAAACACCAATGGGATTCACGATACAATTTATGTAGCAGGTCCGGTAAACGACAGCATTGAAAACAATCAGGAACAGGGTCATTACCTAAACGGGTTTAATGGAACTGAAAGTGATCTGGAATATGCCGAACGCATCAGGCGGTTTCACAATCCAAAATATGAAATCTGGATTGGTGATCCGCGTTATAATGATATTAATTTTTTGAACAATAACGATTGGAATGTTTATGTTGACGGTTCATACGCTTACGTAACACCAACCTGGACAAATCCATACTGGTGGAACTACAATTATAGTCCGTACAGTTATGGAAACTGGGGATACGGATTTAATAATTTCTACTCACCATTCTCATATTATTCGGGATGGTGTTCACCATGGGGATTTGATAACTTTTACGGTGGTTACGGATACGGTGGATACGGTGGATACGGATATGATGGATACGGATATGGTGGATACGGTGGATACGGATATGGCGGTTATGGTGGTTATGGATACGGTGGATACGGTAATAATTGGACAAATAATCAGGGACGGAATCCGGCACACGATGAAGGAACCAGACGTGATGCAAGCAATGCAGCTTTAACAGGCCGTGTAGGTGGTACAGGCAATTCTGCACAAAGCATGAGTGGTGGAGGAGGTTATGTTTCATCCAATCCGTATACGGTTGTCCGGAATTCAACAGCCCGAACATCTCCAAAAAATAATGTCGGATCTACTCCTGTGACACGCTCGGGCAATTTATCCAATACCGGAAATACCCGTATCATATCAACAAACAGAAATGGAATTGGATTGGTTCGTACCGGAGGATTACGCAATTTAAACGGAATAAACCAATTTAATGGTGGAAATACAGGTTCAAGAACCTCTACGACATACACCATAAATACAGCACCAAGGACTACTATTAACAGAAACAGTTCAAATTCTGTTTCCAATCAGACTTCCGGAAATTCAAGGACAAGTTATTCAACAAATACCAATTCAGGTAATTATTCAACAGATTCAAGAAGAAGCAGCAGTCCGGTAAATTCAAACTCCGGCAGAAGCAGTTCATCATATAATAGTTCAAACTATAACAGCAGCAGCAATAGCAGCCCACGTTCTTCAAGTTCATATTCAGGAGGAAGTTCAAGCAGCAGTAGCAATAGTAGCAGTAGTAGCAGTTCAGGAAGTAGCTCGGGAGGTTCACGAAGCTCCGGAGGCGGCGGCGGTAGAAGATAATATTTCAATTTCGAATTTCTTAGAATAAAATCAGCAATAAATTGACAAATAAAAAGAATATGAAAAAGATAATAATTGTTTTGACAGTACTACTTAACTTTATTTCTGTATCGGCGCAGACTGAATTTGATGCCTTAAAACTTTCTCAGACTGATATTATCGGAACAGCCCGGTACATGGGGATGGCAGGTGCGTTTGGTGCGTTGGGCGGAGATGCTTCTGCTATTAAGGATAATCCTGCCGGACTTGGTATTTACAGAAGTTCAGAACTTGTAGGAACTATGAATGTCATGTTGGAAAAAGGTAATTCTACCTGGAATGGAGTAAAAAGTATGGATGACCTTTATAAAACAGGGTTTAATAATTTTTCCTACGTTCTTGCTTCGCCAACCTGGAGAAAAGAAAACGGTTCAAGTGGCTTAATGAGTTCCAATTTTTCATTTTCATACAACCGGTTAGCTAATTTCAACCGGAGCTTGAATATTAAAAGTGGAGCAGCAGCATCATCCATGACAGATTATATGGCCTATTTAACAGGTAATATTACCAGTGGTGACCTTACGTATTCCAGTACATACGAACCTTTCAATAATGTAAATGTTCCATGGTTGTCAGTACTGGCATATGAAGGATATTTAATGAATGAAAATGTGACTAACGGAGTAAGTTCCTGGTCTTCCTTTCTGGGTAATACCGGATCAGTGACACCATCCTATGTGGTTACTGAAAAAGGGTATGTCGATGAATACTCTTTGGGTTGGGCAGGTAATTTTAACAACAGATTATTCTTAGGTACTACCGTTAATTTTCGCTCTCTGAATTATTCAAGTGTAAGCAAATACAGTGAAATCTTTTCAGACAACCGGGGTTCAATGAGTTTACGGGATAGCATTTATTCGTCAGGAACAGGTTTTAACCTCAATATTGGTACTATTTATTGTCCAACAGATAATATCCGTTTAGGATTATCGCTTCATTCACCTACCATCTATTCGATTTCGGATAATTACAATTCAGCACTTACAATAAGTACTCCCGGAGGATCAAGTAACTATCAGTTGCAAGGACCTATGAAAGTAAATTTAAGTGCAGCCTATATTGTTGGCACAAAAGGATTAGTAAGCGTTGAATATGATTATGACGACAATACCGGTATCAGATTGATGGACCAGAATGGTGATCCACAAAGCTTCAGTGAGGAGAATCAGGGAATGTCCCAAATGTTGAGCAATGTTAGTACGATTAAAATTGGTGGTGAATATAAACTGACCGATAATTTTTCTTTACGTGCGGGTTATGCTTACTCTTCAAATGCTACAGATCCAAATGCAGCAAAACTGGTTCGTCCGAACACCATTCGTACAGATACCGAATTTTACAGAAATAACAATACAAATTATTTTTCTGCGGGTTTCGGTTATCGTGAATCAAACTGGTTTATTGATTGTGCGTATATGAACAAAATTCTCAATGAATCGTTTTATCCTTATAATTCCAACAATCTGGCAGATGCTGTACAACCGGCAAAAGTCATTACATCCACCAACAATGTCGTGGTTACATTGGGATTAAAATTTTAAGGAATCATTTTAGAACTGATAAATTTTTGTTTTTAATTTTGCATAAAAGGCTGGCATAATTGCCGGCCTTTTTTATTTATCCATTCTGATTCACATACATTTAAAACGTTTTACACCAAGCAGATTGAAACGGTTGATTCGTTTGATTCCATTCATTTTGAATCGCATACTAAGTGTCCGTCATCTTACTTTTTTATATGCCTCAAAAAACGTACCTTTGCACCCTCAAATTTATTTTCCATATCAACGTTGAATCATGAGCTTACAATCCGAAATACTTCGTCGCAGAACATTTGCCATCATCAGTCATCCCGATGCAGGGAAAACCACCTTAACCGAGAAGTTGCTACTTTTTGGTGGTGCCATTCATGTGGCAGGAGCTGTCAAATCGAATAAAATAAAGAAAACGGCTACCTCCGATTGGATGGAGATTGAAAAACAACGTGGAATTTCAGTGGCTACGTCGGTCATGGGTTTTGAATACCGCGATTATAAAATCAACATCCTTGATACTCCCGGTCACCAGGATTTCGCAGAAGACACCTACCGTACACTTACAGCAGTCGACAGTGTTATCATTGTGGTTGATACAGCAAAAGGTGTGGAAGCGCAGACACGTAAATTAATGGAAGTTTGCCGTATGCGTAAAACTCCGGTGATTGTATTTGTAAACAAGATGGACCGTGAAGGAAAAGACCCTTTCGATTTATTGGATGAACTGGAATCGGAACTCGGAATTAATGTTCGTCCGTTAAGCTGGCCGATAAATATGGGTATTACATTTAAAGGAGTCTATAATATCCATAAGCAGAATCTGGAACTTTTCACTCCAAACCGGCAAACAATCAGTGAATCAGTCGCATTTTCAGATATCAACAGCCCTGAACTGGAAAAGTATGTGGGAGGGCATGATGCCGAAAAGTTACGTGAAGATATGGAGTTAATCAATGGAGTGTACTCACCATTCGATACAAAAAAATACCTGGCTGGAGAACTTGCTCCTGTATTTTTTGGTAGTGCATTAAATAATTTTGGTGTAAAGGAATTGCTGGATTGTTTTGTGGAAATTGCCCCCTCTCCCCGACCAATTCATACACTGGAACGCGAAATTGATCCCTTTGAAGAAGCTTTCTCCGGATTTGTATTTAAAATACATGCCAACATGGATCCTAATCACCGGAGCTGTATTGCATTCGTGAAAATTTGTTCCGGTAAATTCGAACGGAATGTGAATTACAAACATGTCCGACATAATAAAATGATGCGGTTCTCCAGCCCCACCGCATTTATGGCACAGAAAAAAGAAACCGTCGATGAAGCATATGCCGGTGACATTGTTGGCTTACCGGATACCGGAAATTTCAAAATAGGCGATACCCTCACTGGTGGAGAAGAATTGCACTTTAAAGGCATTCCAAGTTTCTCTCCTGAAATGTTTAAGTACATCGAAAATGCCGATCCAATGAAAACAAAACAACTGGATAAAGGTGTGAATCAGTTAATGGATGAAGGAGTAGCTCAATTATTTGTAAATCAGTATAACGGTCGTAAAATTATTGGAACAGTTGGACAACTTCAGTTTGAGGTAATTCAATACCGCCTGTTGCATGAATACAATGCCCAGTGCCGTTGGGATCCCATCTCACTCTATAAAGCATGTTGGATTGAAAGTGATGATGCTACAGAGCTTGATAATTTCAAAAGACGTAAAGCACAATATATGGCCAAAGACAAAAGTGGCAGGGATGTATTCCTGGCCGATTCGGGTTATGTATTGCAAATGGCTCAAAACGATTTCAAAAATATACGGTTTCATTTTACTTCAGAGTTTTAAAAAGCAAATTACACGAATTAAAACGAATTATACGAATTACACGAATTATACAGGACAGCTTGCACCATGCAAACTGTCCTGTTTGTTTTCAACAATACCTTTCGTGTTTTATTCAGAATATATATACCCTTTCTATTCTCTTTCATCTAAATTATTGACAAAAGGATATCAGTCCAACTAAAATCGGTTAAAATACCTAAGTTTTCAGGGTTAAAGGGTTGCACAAAACAAGAAAAAGCAGTACTTTTGCACAAATTTGGACATTGAATAGAAAAGACAATTCAATCAAAACACGATATATGAAAAAGTACAAACCACTCCACTTAGTGTTGGAAGATGGAACAGTTTTTAAAGGTAAATCCTTTGGTTACGAAAAACCGGTAGCTGGCGAAGTTGTTTTTAATACTGCTATGGTTGGGTATCCCGAAAGTTTGACCGATCCTTCCTATGCAGGTCAGTTATTGGCCATCACTTTCCCGTTAGTCGGGAATTACGGTGTGCCGAACGACATCATTCAAAACGGGCTTTCTACTTATTACGAATCGGAAAAAATCCAGGCAACAGGCCTGATTATTTCCGATTTTTCTTTTGAATACAGTCATTGGAATGCAGGGAAAGGACTGAGTGAATGGTTGATAGAAAATAAAACACCCGGAATATTTGGAGTTGATACCCGTGAGTTGACAAAGTTGGTACGTGAAAAAGGTACCATGAGAGGAAAGTTCATTTTCCCGGATGGTGATGATATAGATTTTATTAATCCCGATGATGAAAATCAGGTTGCAAAAGTAAGTTGCGATAGAGTTATTAATTACGGGAGTGGAAAACACCGGATAGTATTAGTTGACTGCGGAGTGAAACACAACATTATCCGTTGCCTGTTAAAACGCGATACCACCGTAATTCGTGTACCCTGGGATTATGATTTCAATCACATAGAATTTGATGGATTATTTATATCGAATGGACCTGGTGATCCTGAATACTGTCAGGACACGGTAAAAAACATTCAAAAAGCCATGTTGACCGGAAAACCTATTTTTGGGATTTGCATGGGGAATCAATTACTTTCAGTTGCCGGGGGAGCAAAAACCTATAAACTGAAATACGGTCATAGAAGCCATAATCAACCGGTTCAACTGGTTGGGACAAATCGTGCTTTTATCACCTCACAAAACCATGGTTTTGCTGTTGACAATAGTACACTTGGTTCGGATTGGGAACCATTGTTTGTGAATATGAACGATGGGACAAATGAAGGAATCATGCACAAAACCAAACCCTGGTTTTCTGCACAGTTTCATCCGGAAGCTTCTTCTGGTCCAACAGATACTGAATTTTTGTTTGATGTATTTATCAAAACACTTGAAAATAAAGACAAGAGTATTCCACAACTGATTGAAGAAGAACTTGAATCGAAATTAGTGACCAAACACCCCTATAACGGAGTGGAAAAAGGGGACATTAAAAAAGTGCTTGTTCTTGGTTCGGGTGCCCTGAAAATAGGTGAAGCGGGTGAGTTCGATTATTCAGGCTCTCAGGCTCTGAAAGCTTTGAAAGAAGAAGGAATTGAAACCATACTGATCAATCCGAACATTGCTACTGTACAAACCTCTGAAGGGATTGCCGATAAAGTTTATTTCTTACCGGTAACACCTGATTTTGTTGAACGCGTCATTGAAAAAGAACGGCCTGACGGAGTATTTCTTTCCTTTGGCGGACAAACTGCACTGAATTGTGGGGTAGCTTTATTTAGAAATAAAATATTTGAAAAATACAATGTACAGGTATTAGGTACCCCTGTGCAATCGATTATTGACACGGAAGACCGTGAAATCTTCAATCAGAAACTGGCTGAAATTGAAATTAAATACATTCAAAGTGAAGCAGTCAATGATCTTGAAAATGCTATCAGGGCAGCTAATGAACTGGGTTATCCGGTAATTGTCAGGGCTGCCTATGCCCTTGGAGGACTGGGTAGTGGTTTTTGTGATAATGATGAAGAAATGAAAACACTGGTTGATAAAGCATTTGCCTATTCAACTCAGGTTTTGGTAGAAAAATCATTGAAAGGATGGAAAGAAATCGAATATGAAGTAGTGCGTGATAAATATGATAATTGCATTACCGTTTGTAACATGGAAAACTTCGATCCACTGGGAATTCATACCGGTGAAAGCATTGTTGTAGCTCCTTCACAGACGCTGACTAACCGGGAATATCATAAACTCCGCGAAATTGCGATCCGTATTATTCGTCATATCGGTATTGTGGGTGAATGTAATGTGCAATATGCCTTTGATCCTGCCTCTGAAGATTACAGGGTCATAGAAGTAAATGCCCGTTTAAGCCGATCATCGGCACTGGCATCAAAAGCTACCGGATATCCACTGGCATTTGTGGCTGCCAAACTCGGATTAGGTTATGGTTTACCTGAATTGAAGAACTCAGTGACTAAAAACACTTCAGCCTTCTTTGAACCTGCGTTAGATTATATTGTTTGTAAAATACCACGTTGGGATTTAGGTAAATTCCAGGGCGTTTCACGTCAGTTGGGAAGTAGTATGAAGTCGGTCGGTGAAATCATGTCCATTGGACGGAATTTTGAAGAAGCATTCCAGAAAGGACTGAGGATGATAGGGCTTGGTATGCACGGGTTTGTAGCTAACAAAGATTTCTTTGCAGATGATGTGGATACTGCACTTTCTAAACCAACCGACAAGCGGGTCTTTTATCTGGCGCAAGCTTTACATAGCGGCTATTCGATTGACAGATTGCATGAACTGACCAAAATAGATAAATGGTTTTTATACAAACTTCAACATATCGTTGATAAAGAACATGAACTTGAAACGTTTAATTCATTGCCTGAACTACCGGACGATGTACTACGGAGTGCCAAAGAAATGGGATTCTCCGATTTCCAGATAACACGGTTAGTAACCAAATGCAGCAGTGATGAGATTGATGAGGCCATTAAACTGACACGTCTTCATCGTAAAAGCCGCGGAATTGTTCCGGTTGTAAAACAAATTGATACCCTGGCTGCGGAATATCCGGCACAAACCAATTATTTATACCTGACCTACGGCGGGACTGCCAGTGATGTAAACTATCTGGGTGACCATCGTTCGGTGGTAGTACTTGGATCAGGGGCATATCGCATTGGATCCTCCGTGGAATTCGACTGGTGCGGCGTAAATGCATTGCTCACGATCCGGAAAGAAGGATACCGATCGGTTATGATTAATTATAACCCCGAAACCGTATCGACCGACTACGATATGTGCGATCGTCTGTATTTTGACGAACTAAGCTTTGAAAGGGTCATGGACATTATCGATATGGAAAATCCAATGGGAACCATCGTTTCCACAGGAGGTCAGATACCAAATAACCTGGCTTTGAAACTCGCCGGTTCAAATGTAACCATTCTTGGAACACAGGCATCGGATATTGATATGGCCGAAGACCGTCATAAATTCTCCTCCATGCTCGACACATTAGGCATTGACCAGCCACGCTGGAGGGAACTGACTACCTTTGATGAAGTAAATGAATTCGTAGAAGGAATCGGCTACCCTGTATTGGTCCGGCCTTCCTACGTTCTTTCAGGAGCAGCCATGAATGTATGTTATGATTCTTCCCAACTTGAAAACTTCCTGAAACTGGCAACCGATGTATCGAAAAAACATCCGGTTGTCATATCCGAATTTATTGAACGATGCAAAGAGATTGAAATCGATGCTGTCGCTGATAAAGGGGATATCCTGGTATACGCTATTTCAGAACATGTTGAATTTGCAGGTGTGCACTCGGGTGATGCAACCACTCAATTTCCTCCACAAAAAATATATGTGGAAACCATTCGACGGATTAAGAAAATTGCAAGTGAGATTGCTCGGTCGCTTAATATTTCAGGACCTTTTAATATCCAGTTTTTAGCACGTGAAAATTATATCAAGGTGATTGAATGTAATCTTCGTGCCTCCCGTAGTTTTCCGTTTGTATCGAAAGTACTGAAGATAAACTTTATCGAACTGGCAACGAAAGTAATGCTTGGCCTTCATGTTGAAAAGCCTGAGAAATCAGCATTCGATCTGGACTATGTTGGTATCAAAGCCTCTCAATTTTCATTTTCACGGTTGCAACAAGCCGACCCTGTATTAGGTGTTGATATGGCTTCAACCGGTGAAGTAGGATGTATTGGCGATGATTTCTCGGAGGCAATCCTGAAATCGTTGCTTTCTGTTGGATTCAGGATTCCGAAAAAACGTATTCTTATTTCCTCCGGAGAACCCAAATCAAAAGTGGAACTATCGGATGCCTGTCAACTGTTGCAAAAGAAAGGATTTGAACTCTATGCTACCCACGGAACTCAAAAATTCCTGGCAGAAATAGGTGTGGAAGCAACATCTGTACAATGGCCTGATGAAGAAGGTGAATTCAATGTAAAAAGCATGATTGCCAATAAGGAATTTGATTTGGTGATCAACATACCAAAGAACACATCAAAACGCGAACTTGCCAATGATTATGAAATTCGCCGTGGTGCCATTGACTTCAACATCCCATTGCTGACCAATGCCCGTCTGGCTTCAGCCTTTATTACTGCCTTCTGTACCATGAGTTTTGAAGACATAAAGATTAAGAGCTGGGATGAATATTGATCTTAGAGATTAGAACCAAGACATAAGAACCAAGACAAGAAAAAAATAGCCGGCAGCAGAAATGTAGCCGGCTGTTTTTGTTTGATCAAATCGGATATTCTTTTAATTAAAAAATTGTTGATAAATTTATTATACTTTTTACTTAAAATTAAAAAAATAAATTTACTTTTGACAATATTAATTCTTTAACGAATCAATAAATTAAACAGCTTCTATTCAGCTACTTATTTAAACGCAAAATTAACTTATTCTAATTTAATCAAATTTATGATGAATATCGACTTTCTGATCAATTATTGGTGGGTATTGCTGATCATTGTATGTGTTGTACTTTATAAGTACATACTTCGTTTTTTGTTTGGGATGGTAATTGTACCCGAGGATCGAATCGGATTGGTAACCAAAAAGTTTGTATTGTTCGGAAACGATAAATCCTTGCCGGATGGGCGGATTATTGCTACAAAAGGGGAAGCCGGTTTTCAGGCTAAAGCATTAGCACCCGGACTTTATTTCGGGAAATGGTTCTGGCAGTATGATGTAAGTATGGTGCAATTCATGGTTATTCCTGAAGGGAAAATCGGGTTGGTCATGTCGAAGGATGGTGCTCCGATTCCGACAGGTAATATTCTGGCACAAAGTGTAGAATGCGACATATTTCAGGATGCTGAAAAGTTTCTCGAGAATGGCGGTCAACGTGGACGTCAGACTGCCTATATTACAACCGGTTCCTACCGTATAAATACCATGCTTTTTCAGGTCTCCATCACCGATATGATTCGGATACAGGAGAGCAAGGTAGGTATTGTTACTACCCTTGACGGGCAACCTATTGAAGCCGGTCAGATAGCCGGAAAATTAGTTGATAATCACAATAACTTTCAGGACTTTGATCAGTTTTTGAAAAACGGTGGTAACAGAGGGTTACAACCGCAAGTGATTCTGGCAGGTTCGTATAACCTGAATCCATGGGCGATCCAGATAGAAGAAATACCAATGACTGAAATCTCCATTGGTTACGTAGGGGTAGTTATATCTTATATCGGAACAGAAGGTCATGATATGACCGGTTCGGATTTTAAACATGGCAATATTGTTGAAAAAGGAAACAAAGGTGTCTGGATGGAACCACTTGGTCCCGGTAAATATCCGATCAATATTTACATTATGAAGGTAGAATTGGTACCTACCACGAATCTGGTGCTGAACTGGGCAAGTGCACGCAGTGAAGCGCACAATCTGGATAAAAACCTGTCAACGATCACTGTACGGTCTAAAGATGGTTTTCCGTTTAACCTGGATGTGGCTCAGATTATTCATGTTCCTACAACAGAAGCTCCAAAAGTGATTGCCCGTTTTGGAAACATGGTAAACCTGGTATCGCAGGTACTTGAACCAACCATTGGTAATTACTTCCGGAATTCAGCACAGGACAGTGATGTGATCGCTTTCCTCAGTACCCGCAAAGAAAGACAGGAATCGGCAAAGGAGCACATTAAAAAAGTACTCGACGAATATAATGTCAATGCGGTTGACACATTGATTGGTGACATTGTTCCACCGGATTCATTAATGAAAACATTGACCGACCGTAAACTGGCGGAAGAACAAAAAGTCACTTACGATACCGAGAAAAGAGCGCAGGAAACACGTCAGGGTATGGAAAAAGAAACTGCCATTGCCGACATGCAAAAGGAAATCGTGAAAGCCCAACAGGGTGTTGAAATAGCTGAACGTATTGCCAATGCTACTGTAAAAAAATCCGAAGGTGATGCTACCAGCGTAAAATTAGCTGTTAGTGCCGAAGCCGAGGCTACTAAAATGAGAGCAATGGCCGAATCGGAAGCCATCAAGTTGAAAGCATCTGCTCAAGCCGAACAGATTACACTTACCGGTGCTGCCGAAGCAGGTAAAATCCTTGCCGTCGGCAGATCAACGGCTGAAGCGTATGAGCTTGCCGTGAAAGCATTGGGAGGTGAAAACTTTACTCGTTATAAAATCACCGAAGAATTATCGAAAGGTAACGTAAAACTGATTCCGGATATATTGATTGGTGGAAATGGTAACGGAGGTTCGGCCATAGATGGTTTATTGGGATTGAAACTAATGGAAATGATCGATCCGAATAAAAAAGAACTAAAACCTAAATCTGATGATATCAAACCACCTTTCAAAGCGAAAGGATGATTATCATCTGTGATACATTGATACGTTCCGATAAATCGTGAAGATAGATCTTTACTAAATAAATAATTATTTACCGGCTGAATTTCAATATTGAAATTCAGCCGTATTTTTTTATTTATATACTAATTCGATATTTATTTATCGTTTATCGATATATTTATATTGTTATACGAAAATATTATTTATCTTTGCATCATAAATCAGCATGCAATTATAATGAAAACAATTACAGCAAAAACCAAACTGACAACATTGACAATTTTGACTTCATTGGCCTATTGTTTATTAATTTTGAGTTCGTTTACCGATGGGTGGGATGATTTTAAGCTTGGTTTTGAAGAAGGCTATTCATTAAAAGTTCAAACTTATTTCGTTGACCTGAAAGCAAAAGAAAGTATTTCTACTTTTCCTGATTCGATCACGAATCTGAAAACAGGAACAAATATTAATATCAGATATGATAAGGCACAAATAAGAGCAGCTGTCATTCCTGTTTCTGAAAAATCTATTGAATTATATCAGATGATAGAAACATTATTTTCATTAATTGTACTTTCAATCATTATTTGTATCCCTATACTATTTTTCAAATTAATGAGGTCATTAATTCATGAAGTTGTATTTGACAAGATCAATATCAGGTACATGCGCCTAATTGCCCTATTACTAATTGTCTATTATCTGATTGATTTAATAATCGGTTACGTAACTTATCAGATGAATGTAGCTCTGTTTAATTTTGCGGATTATACGATTAAGAAAGAACCTACTGATATAATCTGGCTTTTACTTGGATGTGTTTTGTTTTTATTTGCCGAAATCCTATCCAAAGGTTCAATAATTCAGGAAGAACAAAATCTGACAATATAAAAAATGATTATGAAATCAAAAACATTGATACAATTTTGCAATATATTTGTAGTTTTTACTGCTTTTTTCGGAGTGTCTGAATTTTTTGGGATATTCAATCTTTGCTATAATCTGGGTAAGGATGATTCGAATACATTAATCTGGCAAATCCTGGTGCAAGGAATTGAAGCATGGGGAATAGTTTTCTGTTGTATCTTATTCTATATATTGGCTTCACGTGCCAAAAAAGGCAGAATTTTCGCTATTGAGAACGAAAAAATAATGCTGTTATTTGGTGCTGTTATTATTTGGTTAGGAATCATTTCTTATGTGCTGATCGGAGTTCTTTCTATTCATACTTTAACAACTTCAACTTCAATGATGTTATGTTTACTCGGGATGGCTTTTGCTTTTTTCTCATTTATCTTTAAAATCGGTAGGACAATTCAGGAAGAACAGGAACTGACAATTTAATATAAAAAAGATGAAGAATAATAAGAAAAAAACATCGTTAGCCGTTTTGTCTGTTTTAGCAGGGATTATTTATTTTATCACACTTATTCCTTATTGTGAAGCAGGATGCGAAGGAGGGATTAGAAATGTAAAAGAAAACCATAAAACAAATACCTGTAGTGCAATTAATCCTGCAAAAGCGTCAAGAATATTACAACGTATTCAATTGGAACCAAAAAACAACGAACTATTGTATTCTGATTCAATCATCAATATAAAAAACGGTAAAATGATGCCGGTAAGTTATACCAGAATGTATGTGAATGATAAGTCTAAAAGTCCGGACTCAATATTAAATATAATGCTGGAAATTATTGTTTTTTTTGGTGGATTATCCTTTTTTGTTATCCCCTTTCTGTTTTATAAACTCATTCTTTCTTTTTATGTAGACCAGATATTTACCCTTAAAAATATAAAACGTATAAAGACATTAGGAATATTATATTTAGTACTTTTTTCTACTAAATTTGTCTATCATCTTGGTAATTATTACATAGACAGATCAACAATAGAATTGCAGAATTACAATATCATTAAACCTGACCTGGCTTTTAATTTTTTGCTCATTGCCATCCTGATGTTTATTATAGCCATAGTAATGTCGCGGGTAATGATGATGAAAGAAGAACAAGATCTAACAATTTAATAAAATGTCAATAGTAGTAAATTTAGATGTCATGATGGCCAGGCGAAAGATTTCTCTCAATGAGCTGTCTGAACGTGTTGAAATAACGCCGGCAAATCTTTCGATACTGAAAACTGGGAAAGCAAAAGCAATTCGTTTCAGTACATTGGAAATGATTTGTAAGGAGCTTGATTGTCAGCCCGGAGATATTCTTGAATGGGTGGATGATGGGGATGATACTGATGCGGGTTGATTACAGGGATGATTTTATAATGTAAGGTTCTGATTGTAAAAAAATTATACTTTCCTAATATAATAACAAACCAAAAAAAACAATTAATGAAAAAAGTTTATTTAATCGCAGCAACATTTTTTGTTGCAGTTAGTAGTTTGTATGCGCAACAGCAGCAAATGCCACCTATTCCGGTTGACAAAGATGTACGGATTGGGAAACTGGACAACGGATTGACGTATTATATCCGTAAAAACACTTTACCTGAAAAACAGGCTAACTTTTACATTGTCCAAAAAGTGGGTTCTATTCTGGAAGAAGAGAATCAGCGCGGACTGGCTCACTTTCTGGAGCACATGGCTTTTAACGGAACAAAGAATTTTCCGAATGACAAAAATGGAAAAGGAATTATTCCTTATCTTGAAACAATTGGTGTGAAATTCGGCCAAAATCTGAATGCAGGAACCAGTTTTGATTATACGATTTATAATATTGATGCTGTGCCCACAGGTAGAAAAGCAGCACTGGATTCTTGTCTGCTAATTCTACACGATTGGTCAGGTTATTTACTGCTTCGTGATAAAGACATTGACAAAGAACGGAAGGTAATTCACGAGGAGTGGCGCACACGTCAAGACATGTCTATGCGCATGCTTGGAATTTTGCTCCCTGAGATTTATGAGGGTAGTAAATATGCCGATCGTCTGCCTATTGGGAAAATGGAAATAGTCGATAATTTCGAACCCAAAGCATTGAGAGATTATTATCAGAAATGGTATCGCCCCGATTTACAGGGAATCATTATCGTTGGGGATGTTGATGTTGATAAAACCGAACAACAAATTAAAGAGATGTTTGCGGATATCCGTAAACCTGCGCAACCTGCTGAACGGATTTATTCCCAGGTTCCTGATAATATTGAGCCCATCGTGTCTGTTGCAACCGATAAAGAAAATCCGAACACAAATGTGCTGGTATTTTACAAACGCGCAGTGGTTCCTGCAGACAAAAAGACAACTATGGATTATCTTGTATACGGGTTTATGAACAACATGATCGAACAAATGCTCTCGAACCGTTTACAGGAAATGATTCAAAAAGAAAATCCTCCTTTTGCCTATTCTCAGGTTAGTAGTGGCTCTTATTTAATCTCCAAAACAAAGGATGCCATGCAGATTTTTGCCGTAAGTAACCCTAATGCCTCCAATACGGCTATTGAAACCATTGTTCGTGAAGCAAACCGGGTGAAAGAATTTGGATTTACAGCAGGTGAATATGAACGTGCAAAAGCAGATTATCTAAGTAAACAGGATAAGTTGTATAATGAACGGGATAAACAACGTAACGATTTTTTTATAGGTCAATATACGAATCATTTTCTTCAAAATGAACCGATTCCTGCTATCGCTGATAAATATACTACCATGCAACAGGTGGTAAATTACATTCCCCTGGAAGCAATCAATAAAATGGTAACGGGAATGATTACCGACAAAAATCGTGTAGTAGCAATAATGGGAAGTGAAAAAGAAAAATACTCCCCAAAAGCTGATATTAAAGCATTAATCATAAAAACAGACGAAGAAAAACTGTCTGCCTATGTAGATAATACTATTAAAGAACCTCTAATGGCAACATTACCTGCCAAAGGACACATTGTAAAAGAAGAAAAGAATGAGGGTACAACAGTATGGACACTTTCCAATGGTGCGAAAGTAGTGGTAAAATCAACCGACTTTAAAGATGATGAAATCCTGATATCTGGTTATGCTCCCGGAGGTAGCTCCTTAATCGAAGATAAAAATATTCCTGAAATAAAAGTACTTGGTAAGAATTTTGAAATGATTATGGGAGAATCAGCTTTGTCGGCAGGTGGTCTGGGTAAATTTTCTAAAACCGATTTAAAGAAAGTATTGTCAGGTAAAAATGTAAGTATGGATTTCAGTGTAGATACTTACAATGAAGAAATATCAGGGAAATCGAATATTAAAGATGTTGAAACAGCTCTACAGTTATTGTATCTGAATTTCACCGGAGTTCGAAAAGATCAGCCTGCATATTCGTCTTTTGTAACCCGTACGAAAGGGATATTGACAAATTTCAGCAGTAATCCGATGGTCGCTTTTTCTGATTCCATCATGAGCTCCATGTATATGAATAATTCACGTGGTCGCTTTATATGTGAAAAGGATATGGATGCTGCTGATTATGAAACAATGCTGAAACTTTACAATGAACGTTTTGCCAATGCAGGAAACTTTGTCTTTACCTTTGTCGGAAATGTAAAACAGGAAGAATTGAAACCGTTGGTGGAACTATACATCGCCTCTTTGCCTTCAACTTCAGATAAGAGCACCTTTAATGCAAAAGTTATGCCTGTAAGAAAAGGAAAGTTCAATAATAATGTTATCCGCCCAATGGAAACTCCAAAGGCTACTACCGAAATTATTTATTCCGGAAAACTGAAATATACCCTGGAGAACAAAATACAACTGGATGCATTAAAACAAATCCTGGATATAGTACTTACCGATAAGATCAGAGAAAAACTGGGTGGAACTTATGGTGTTCATGTAACTACAGAGTTAGAAAAAACACCTGAAGAAAGTTTTGATATTCAGTTAATGTTTGATACAGATCCTGAACGCAGGGTCGAACTGGTTAAAGCGATTGATGAAGTAATCACTGAACTGGGGAAAGTTGGTCCCGGTGCTGTTAATATTCAGAAAGCAAAAGAGTTTTCGACTAAACAACATGCTGATGATCTGAAGAAAAACGAATATGTGTTGAATGTGCTGAACAATCAGTACAGATACAAAGCTGATTTTGATACAAAATATCAACAATACATTGATCAGTTATCTGTCAATTCATTAAAGGAATTTTCGAATAAAGTCTTTGGACAGGACAATCGGATTGAAGTATCCTTAAGCAGCAAATAAGGTTCTGATTTATTAATCTTCGTTTAATTTGATAATAGCACAGCGTCATCAATGCGCTGTGCTGTTTAGTATCTGACTGATCTTAATTTAGTATTGCGGGATAGTTCACCAATGAATTATCAATTAATTCGATTTCTCTAAAAAAAACGATATTTGTTGGTATCATATAACTATTTGCCTGTTTTAAAGCTCACTTTCTGATTTTCAACTTCCTTTTTTAAAGATTATCACTAAATTTAGCGTATTCAAAGATATAAAAAGCGTACCTTTGCACCCGATTTGAAAAAAGAGCATAACTGCGTCGTAAAAACAGGGATGCAACTACAACTATAATTTACAGAAAAACCCATTTATGAAGCGTATTAACGAATACAAGAAATTATTTAATGTTGAACCTGGAACTGATCTGAAAGAACTAAAAACAACCTACCGTAATTTAGTAAAAGAATGGCATCCTGATAAATTTCAAGCCGGAGATGAGCAGGCTATCGAAGCGGAACTTAAAAGCCGTCAGATTATCGATGGGTATCATTTTCTGGTAAGCATTTCTCCCGAAACAAAAGCTGCCAACGAAGAAGAATACAATACAATTACAGCTGAATCGGGTTTTGCCGATTACAAACTGAAAGGTCAAATGTTGGAAATCTCATTTCTAGATGGCTCAACCTATGAGTATTTCGGTGTTTCTCAAAATATCTTTACCCGCTTTATTAATGCCGATAAGCAATTAAGGTTTGCAAAAAGGAACATTTTTAATTCATATTTATACCGGAAATCAAAGAAGGCTACTGAAGTTGCTTAATTTATTCTGAACACTCCCCTACCCCGGCTGAATATCTACAAATGATATTCAGCCGGTTTTTTATTCCTGCTTACAGTTTACTTTTTTGATTTATCCCTTCAATCGAAAGTGAGTTATCCATTTTTGCTACCATACAAACAATAATTGACTTTCGTTCATCGGGTGTTTATCATAAGTTTGAAGTCTTCAAATCGTTTTTTACCGCGTTCGACCCCCTAAATTGTCGATTCAACGGATTTAATGTTAATTCAATTCCGGAATATCTTACTTTTGCAGTGATATTAAATTTACGGAAGAATAAATAAAAATGAATTAAACCTTCCACAAATAATAAAAAACCAGAACTAAAGAATATGAATTTAAGAAAAGTGATTTTATCTTTCTTATTCCTGTCATTTCTAACTTGTGTTTTCGCTGAACTACCGGTGGAAAGAATAAGTTTAAGTGGCAATATTAAAGATAAAACAAATGGAGAGGCACTAATTGGTGTAACGGTTTCTATAAAGGAATTAAAAAGTGGTGCTGTGACCAATAATTATGGGTTTTATTCCATTAGTGTTCCTAAAGGAAATTATACGATCGAGGTTTCATACGTAGGCTATGAATCCGTTACAAAAAAAATAACCTTAAATCAGGCAGTTAAGATGGACCTTGAAATAATGACTGCTGTTAACGAGATGAAGGAAGTGATTGTATCCTCCCACCGCAAAGATGCCAATGTAACTATGAACCTGATGAGTGCTCAACAGGTATCCATTACAACCATTCGTAAAATGCCTGCTTTGATGGGTGAAGTCGATTTATTGAAAGCAGTACAGTTATTGCCCGGTGTGGTTTCTGCCGGTGAAGGGACTTCCAGTTTCAGCGTTCGTGGTGGTGGTATTGACCAAAACCTGATTGTGTTGGATGAAGCTACTATATACAATGCTTCCCACATGATGGGTTTTTTCTCGGTGTTTAACAACGATGCCATTAAAAACATGACATTGTACAAAGGGGATATCCCGGCTTCATACGACGGAAGATTGTCTTCACTTCTCGACATACAGATGCGGGATGGCAATTCCAAAAAGTTCTCTGGAAGCGGTGGAATTGGTTTAATATCAAGCCGCCTGACACTGGAAGGCCCTATCGGATCGGACAAAACTTCATATATCGTATCTGGCCGCCGAACCTATGCAGATTTGTTCCTGAAACTATCATCAGACAAAGATATAAACAAAAATCAACTTTATTTTTACGATTTCAATGCCAAGATCAACCATCGCATTGATGACAATAACCGGATTTTTCTTTCGGGTTATTTTGGACAGGATTTATTTAAGAATGCCGATGCCGGTTTTAATTTTGGAAATGCTACCGTCACCGGTCGATGGAACCATCTGTTTTCACCAAAGCTATTCAGTAACTATTCTCTGAACTATAGCCGTTATAATTATGGGCTGGAATCGAGTATGAATAATGAGAGTAATTTCAATTGGAAATACAACATGCAGGATGTAAGCATGAAAGCAGATTTCACCTATTTTATCTCGCCTGAAAACACATTGAAGTTTGGATATAATGCCATATTGCACAACCTCAAACCCGGCATAATTACTTCGACAGGTGGAGCTACGAGCTACGATACTTATGAACTACCCGGAATTAATGCTTTTGAGCATGCCCTCTATGTTTCGGACGAATATCAGGTTTCAAAACGTTTTTCCGTAAAAGCCGGTTTACGCCTCACTGCTTTTTCAAGCATAGGGAGTGGTACGGTATACAATTACGATAACAATTACAACTCAATCGATTCGACTGTTTATAAAACAGGAGATGTGATTAAAACATTCTACAGGCTGGCACCCCGGGTGGGACTAATTTATCTGCTGAACGAAAAGTCATCGGTCAAAGCCAGCTATGCACGTACAAACCAGTTTTTACAAATGGCATCCAATTCAACAGCCGGTACCCCACTCGACTTGTGGTTTACTGCCGGTAAAAACATTCTACCGCAAACATGCGACCAGTTTGCTGTAGGATACTTTCGTAATTTTTTAAACAATGAGCTGGAAGGTTCGGTGGAACTGTTTTATAAAAACATGCAAAACACAGTGGACTTCCGTGATCATGCCCAGTTATTGCTCAACCGGAAATTAGATGGTGAGTTGCGTTTTGGTGATTCAAAAGCATACGGTGCCGAATTCCAAATACAGAAAAACCAGGGTAAACTGACCGGCTGGATCAGTTATACTTATTCCAGGTCCGAACGTACCATTCAGGGTGTTAACAATAATGAGACTTACCTGGCTCCCTATGACCGTCCAAATACATTTTATGTAGTCGGCAGCTATGAATTGAATAAATACCTTTCTTTTGGTGCCAATTTCATTTATGCTACCGGACAACCTGTGACTTATCCGATTGCCCGGATGGAAGTCGGAAATGTCATTTTACCGGTCTATTCCAAACGGAATGAATACCGGATGCCTGACTATCACCGGCTGGATGTTTCGCTGACCTGGAAGCCTCTGACTAAAAAGAAACACTCTTGGTCAGGCGAATGGAACTTCTCGGTGTATAATGTATATGGTCATAAAAATGCCTGGGCTATTAATTTTGTAGACGATCAGGAAACAGCTTACAAAACCAATGCCCAGATGACTTACCTGTTTACCTTTGTTCCTTCCATTACGTATAATTTTAAATTTTAATCAAAATGAAACTGACATACATGATAGCAGGTTTACTGCTCGCAATACTAACTACCGGGTGTACAACCGACATAACATTAAACCTGAATGGCACTACCCCTGAATTGGTAGTTGAAGGTGTTATCTCAACGGATACGATGGCTCACAGCATTCAATTGAAAAAAACATCCCATTATTTTTCAAACCTGCCTGCCGAATCCATTTCGGGGGCTATTGTCTCCCTGAGTGATGGATTAACAACCATAACCCTCTTAGAAGCCGCTTCAAAGAAAGGAACCTACCAGACTCCCTCAACTTATTTTGGAGTTGCCGGACGAACCTATACAGTAACAATTGATCAGGTGGATATAAATGGCGATGGAATAAACGAACGTTATTCAGCATCCTGCCCTATTGCTCCAATAATTCCCATCGACAGCATCGAGGTTAAAAAAGAAAGACTATTTCAAAGTGATATGTGGGCTATAAAAGCGTGGTTTCAGGATCCGGCAGGTCAATCCAATTATTACCTGGTCAGGAATTACAGAAATGATATCAGTGTCTCAGACAGCATTCAGGAATGGGGTATAACTGATAATGAATTTTTTAAAGGCAAATACCTGATTGGTGAAACCATGATGTATTTTTCATCCACAAAGAAAGATGAAAAACTATCACAGGGTGATAAGGTAACTCTCGAACTCTGTTCTATCACTAAAGATTACATGGGGTATATAAAAGAGGCTCAGGAAGAATTTATGGGTAGAAACCCGTTATTCGGTGGTCAACCGGCTAACATTCGAACCAATGTAAAACAATTATTACCACTGAATGGAAAGGCAATTCCCCACGGTTATTTTGCTGCCTTTTCAGTTTTCAGGGCATCTACAATCTATAATGAACAGTAACTTTTAGAAACGAATTTCAGAACTGTTCATTCACCTAAAAGAATATACCTGAGTGCTGTTCAATAAAATCGAAACTCATAGTTAAAAACAGACGGAAACATTTGTTTCTGACCGTTATGGTATCTTTTCATTTTAACATACACTCCTAAAGCAAGCATGCCAGACTCAATAGCATATACTTGAAAGAATTAAATCATTATAAGGAATCAAAACAATTGAATATATAGTGATTATCTGCATTATAAACAATTATTTTAATATAAAAACTACTAATAAATACCGCTTTTACAACTAAAAATGATTAGGAGTCTTTGCGGATAATCATTAAATAAATAAAATCACATATCAAATCAGTTTATTAGAATATTAACTATATTTGCAAAACAAAACAGACCTGCAACAGTACTGTGTTGCAATTTTAGCTTACAGAATTTTAACCGGTTAATGTTACCTTAATTCCGGTTGTTTATCATTAAGATTATGGAAATCTAACTCTAAAAATATGAAACATGAAAAAGAAAATCTTTAAAGCATTCCTGTACATTGTTGGTGGATTATTTGTAATCATGGTAGGACTAACAGCAATGCTCTGGATTAAAAGTCCGGGAAAAGCTGATCCTATTACCGATGCGAACGGGAGGGTAATTCAGGGAAGCATTTCGGTCATTGAAAAGGTAGTGCTTGGCGGACAGGAACAGTACCTTATTATCCGTGGAGCCAACAAAAACAAACCAGTTATGCTATTTTTACATGGAGGCCCGGGAAGTCCTGAATTTACCTTTATGAAAGAAACGAACCGTGGATTAGAGAACGATTTTGTCATGGTATACTGGGAGCAACGTGGTGCCGGCAAGTCGTATTCAAAAAACGTTCCGGAAGCAAGTATGAACCTGCCGCAATTTATATCCGACACCCGTGAGCTCAGTATTTTGCTGGCCAAACGATTTAAAAAGGATAAAATTTACATTATGGGACATTCCTGGGGATCGTTGTTAGGCATTTTAACAGCCAATCAGTATCCGGAACTATATTATGCCTATTTTGGTATCGGTCAGTTATGTTCCCAGTATAAAGCTGAAAAAATGTCGTACGATTGGGTGAAAGAACAAGCCCGAATCCGGAACAATAAGAAAGCAATCGAAGTGTTATCGGGACTAATTTTCCCTGATTCGCTGGCTTCAAGCAAAGTATGGTCGGATTATTTAATGACCGAACGGAATTACGTATCACAACTTGGAGGTGGTGTCACCCATAAAATGACCAGCATGCTGCCACTGGTTACCATGGTCCTTAATTCGAAGGAATACACGATGGCCGATAAAATGAATTTCATGAAAGGCAGCAGGTTGTCGCTCAACCACCTTTGGCCTCAAGTAATTAAATGCAACCTGTATCAAGACATTGACAGCATGCGTTTGCCGGTCTATTTCTTCCAGGGCAAGTTTGACAATCTAACGTCCTATATTGTAGCAAAAGATTTTTACAAACAGTTGAAAGCACCAAAGAAGGAGTTTTTTACCTTTGAGAATTCAGCCCATAGCCCGGTTATGGAAGAAGTTGATAAGTTTAATGCCATTATCAGGGAGAAAACAACAACAGAGTAAAATGAATACAGTTTGCCACTAAACTATCCAGAACCGTTCCTGAAGAAATTGAAACGACGGTTTTAATGTTACGAAGCCGTTCAAACATGCTGCTTTCCCCTTTATATTCTAAAAAAATTACACGGGAATAATAGTTTTAATGATTATCCGTAATGTGTCATAATAGATTTCCAATAATCCAAATCCGAAGGATTTAAATGTGAATAATATATATGAAATGTATGGAAAAAATGTAATTGAAGAAAACCAAACCCCGATAGGGGTTTAATAACAACATAATAACCCTTTAATAATTGAAAAAATCATTGAAAGAGAATGACATAGAATATGATGAGTGGTATTTGATTTAGTTATTCAACCACTTCGTGGTAGGCGGGTCGTTAGAATCATCTTCCATGCATTTCATACATGGTTATTCATATTCAATTCCTTCGGAATTATAAACCTAACATACAAGATTAATTCTTTGAAGCTTTAGGAGCTATTGCGGAAAATCATATAATTTTACCCCTTAAATCGGTATTTTCATCTTCAATTTTAAAAAAAATACCCGAAATTCATAAAGGAACAGGTTAAACCATAAATTACCATACATTCATTGAGACACCCAAAGCTTTAATTCATATATTTACCAATTCAATACCGATGTAAATCTTTCATTGAAGCAACTATTTAATTGAGTAATCATAAACGGGAAGTAATTCTTTTAAAATAAAAAGTATGAGTGGATATAAAATCGGGTCCAAAATAACAGTGAATGATAAAGAATTTGAAATCATGGATATTTGGGAAGGGAATGAATCAATTTCCGAAGATGATGAAAATAGTGTCACAGCTGCCATTTATTATGCCAATCTGAAAGATAAAAATGGAAAAATGATCGGACCGATTGAAATTATGATGTCTAAGAAATAATTCCGTTCATAAAATCCGGATCGTTAATCCTCCTGATTTTTATCGCTTTTTTTCCGGGATACTATTCCTGCACCATACATTTGCATCCCGTTTTAAGTTTTATCTTAGTTATATCTTAGTTTTCTTACAGTTATCTCATAGATATCTCTTATCACTAATAAGTTAATACATGTAAATTTCAAAGTAGACTTAAAGTTATAGAATTTGAAACTATACATGAATCCGGAATAGAATCACAGGTGATAATAATGTATTGCAAAAGCTCTTAGGAGAGATTTGAAATGGAAAATATTAAAAAATGACAACACCTGGAAATTTTTTAAAGTCGAATATACGCAACCATCTTCCAGTAGCAAAAATCAATTCATAAACTCAAGTTCCTGAAATAATCTTATATATTTGTCCTCATCAAAATTCATTGAACAACCAGTTTCAGAATGAACAAAAAACAACAGTTTAAAATCTAAAATTTATAAAACATGGAAGAATATGAAATTGGATCAAAAATTGTGATCAATGGCAACGAATTTATTATAGATGATATTTGGGAAGGATATAAAATGATTTCTGAAAACGAGGAAAATACATTTGTAGAAGTATATTTTGCAAATCTAAAGGATCAGAAAGGAAATATGATTGGTCCTGTTGAAATAGGCATTCCCAGGTAAGCACATTTTAACGCATTGAGTTGCATTTATTCATCACGCATATGTAGTGAACGGTCGGAATCGAAAGGTTTCGACCGTTTGTATTTCATATAATTCACTTACAAGCATATTGAATCGAACCTTATCGTGCATCAATTGTTAGTTAATATAGAATTTGAAATCTATTAAATCTCCCTCTACGATGAATAACGTAAAAACTTTAGAAAAAATCACCTATAATCAACCAACCATGCTATTTGACCAGTTTGATCCACGTGAAGATAAAATACTTCGGATCATTGATAACGATGGCGAAGTAATAAACAAAGAATTAATGCCTGATTTAGACGACGAGATTCTTATTAAATCGTATAAATCCATGCTTTTTGCACGGACAGTCGACCAAATGGCAGTATCCTATCAGCGACAGGGACGCATGTACACGTATCCACCGATCTTAGGCCAGGAAGCCATTCAAATTGCAGCCGGATTGATTATCCGGGAAGACGACTGGCTGGCGCCTGCTTTCAGGGAAATGGCTATTATGCTTGCAAAAGGGGTAACTCCGAAAGAGATATTCCTGTATTACATGGGGAATGAACAGGGAAGTAAGTTCAGCAAAGCCAATCATGTACTCCCCATTTGTGTACCTATTGGCTCCCAGTTGCTTCATGCTACGGGCATTGGGTATTCGATCAAATATCAGCAAAAGGATGAAGTAGTATTTACCTATGTAGGTGACGGAGGTACTTCTGAGGGAGACTTCAGCGAAGCACTCAATTTTGCCGGAGTATGGAAAGTGCCGGTAATATTTACCATTCAAAACAATCAGTACGCTATATCCGTATCTGTTAAGAATCAGACGAAATCAGTCAATCTGGCGGTAAAATCGCTGGCATTCGGGTTACCGGGCATTAAGGTCGACGGGAATGATTTTTTCGCTATGTATGTTGCCTACCGGGAAGCATTTGAATATGCCAGGGCAGGGAATGGAGCTGTTTTAATTGAAGCGCTAACGTACCGGAAAGGAGCTCACACTACCTCTGATGATCCAACCAAATACCGTACAAAGGAAGAAGAAATGGAATGGGATAAGACCGATCCGTTAGTAAGGTTGAAAAAATACATGGACAAAAATGGCATTTGGGTTGAAAATGAAGAAGCATTAATAGAAGAATACAAACTGGAAGTTGACAAACAATTTACAGAAGCTGAGAACTTCACTCCTTATCCTCTGGAGGACATTTTTCAATACATGTATGTCGATATGCCGGAAGTATTGAAAAGACAAAAAACGGATTACGAACAATTTCTAAACTGGAAGGAGAACCGCAAATGAGTGTCATGACAATTGTCCAGGCGATAAATAATGCGCTGGACATTAAGCTGGAGGAAGATAAAACAGTAGTGATTTATGGTGAAGACACCGGAAAAGAAGGAGGCGTCTTCAGAGTGACTGAAGGATTACAAAAGAAATACGGTATTGAAAGGGTATTTGATTCACCCCTGGCCGAATCTGCCATTGTCGGGGCAGGACTTGGAATGGCCCTATCCGGATTAAGGCCTGTCGTGGAATTACAATTTGATGGTTTTACCTATCCGGCTTTTAATCAGATCATATCAAATGTGTCAAGAATGCACAACCGTTCACGGGGCATGTACAAAGTGCCCCTGGTGATCCGGTTTCCATATGGTGGAGGGATAAATGCACTGGAACATCATTCCGAGAGTCCCGAGGCATTGTATGCTCATATTCCGGGTATAAAAGTAGTGATTCCATCCACTCCTCATGATGCGAAAGGGTTATTGATAGCAGCTATTGAAAGCGACGATCCTGTCATTTTCATGGAGCCAAAGCGTATCTACAGGGCCATAAAACAGGAAGTTGCCGATGAAAAGTTTTCAATTCCGTTAGGGAAAGCCAAGGTACTGAATGAGGGAACCGATGTAACCGTTGTTGCCTTTGGAGCCATGATTCGGGAATGTCAGAAAGCCATCATTATGGCCAAAGAAGCCGGTATTTCGGTTGAATTGATTGACCTGAGGACCATTTATCCGATTGACAAAGAAACCATTGCCGAATCCATAAAAAAGACCGGCAGATTTGTCATTGTTGCTGAAGCACCCGAATCGTTCAGTGTGGGAGCCGAATTAATGGCGATAGCCAATGAAGAAGCATTTTTGTATTTAGAAGCCCCACCAAAACGTGTTATGGGATTTGATACGATTGTTCCGTTGGCAAAAGGCGAACCTATGTACATGATAACTCCTGACAGGATATTTTACGAAATTGAACGCACTGTTAAATTCTAAATCCAGACCTATGAGATATATTTTTAATTTCCCCGACATTGGAGAAGGTCTTGAAGAAGGTACCATACTTGAATGGTACGTTGTTAAAGGACAGGCTATAAAGGCAGGACAGGCTCTTGTCAATATGGAAACCGATAAAATTGTAACGGATATTCCTTCCCCGAAAGCCGGAACCATAGTTGAAATTTATGGAAGTGTCGGAGAAACAATTCGAGTAGGAAGCCCGCTGGTTGAAATTGAAATAGAAGGAGTATTTGGAGCAGAAGCCGTGGCCGAAGCCAAAGAACCCATTCAGACTGAAGCAATAGAAGAAGCCGCAGGAGTAGTTGGCACCATGGAACTGGCGGGTAAAAATGCCTATCTTGCTGCCAGTGATGAAGGATCGTCAAAACCAAAAACAGACGACAGGCAGGTAGTAAAAGTTCAGGCCACTCCACTGGCACGGGCAATGGCACGGGATATGAATGTGGATATCAATAAAGTTATTGGCTCCGGTCCTTCAGGACGGGTAACCAAAGAAGACCTGGAAAACTATAAACCGTCAAAAGGTCAGCAATCGGTTTTCAGAAGTACGGAATCAATTGCTCCCACTTTATCTGCCGATTCGGTCACCTATGAACCATTATCTCAAATCAGGAAAACGATTGCCAAAAACATGCTGCATTCGAAACAGAATACGGCACACATGACCCTTTTTGACGAAGTGGAAATAACCGACCTGATACATTTCAGGGAGAAAATTAAAAAAACATTTGCCGAAAAGGATGTAAAAATAACGTATCTCTCGTTTATCGTGAAAGCTACTGTCCTGGCATTGAAACAACACCGTCAGTTGAATTCGCAAATCGACCTGGAAAACGATCGTATGATTTATAAAAACAGGTTTAATATTGGCATTGCAGTGGATACTCCCGAGGGTCTGGTGGTTCCGGTTATAAAAAATGCCGATGGGCTTTCAATCATGCAAATTGCACAGAAAATTACTGAATTATCCGAAAAGGCAAGGGACCGTAAACTGTCGTTAGAAGACATGAAAGAAGGAACATTCACCCTGACCAACTATGGTTCGATCGGAGGAATTTATGCTACACCGGTGATCAATTTTCCACAGGCCGGGATATTGGGAATCGGGAGGATTGTAAACAAGCCGATTGTAAAAGATCAGGTTGTAGTACCCGGTAATGTATTACCCCTTTCACTTTCGGTTGATCACCGGATTGTTGACGGAGGGGAAGCATCGCGGTTTATGAATCAAATTATGGAGTATTTGTCCAATCCTGTTATTATGTTGATGGAATAAATAAAAAATTATAACCCTAACGTAAAAAGACTAATTATGGAATATGATGTTGTCATTATTGGTGCCGGACCAGCCGGATATGTTGCCGCTATTCGGGCGGGGCAGGTAGGACTTAAAACTGCTGTTATTGAAAAAATGTACATGGGCGGAATGTGCCTCAACTGGGGTTGTATTCCTACAAAAGCATTGTTGGAAAGTGCAAAAATGTTCAATAAGATAAAACATGCTGATGAATTCGGGATAGATGGTATTCTTGTACAGAACCTTTCATTTAACTGGGAAAAAGCAAAACTCAGGTCTAAAAAAATAACCGGTAAACTTACCACCGGCGTCAGCCATTTACTTAAAAAGAATGGTGTGGAGATAATTACAGGTACTGCCCGAATAGGCACTGATCATTCTGTTTATGTCGATGATGTAAAGATCACCGCAAAAAACATCATTATTGCCACCGGTTCAAAACCAAAGGCAATAGATACATTAATTGCAAATGCACCCATTATTGAAATGGAAAAGTTGTTTGCTCTTGAATCTATTCCCGATAACATTGTAGTCACCGGCAATCATATATCAGCAGTTGAAATGGCCCAGTTTTTTAAGCTTATAGGCAAAAAAGTGACTTTGATTGCTAACAGCGATTATTTTTTGGCGGGATTGGATGAATATTTAATCTCTGTCATTACCAAACAGCTTAAAAAGGATGATATCGATTTAATCCTGAATGCATATCCCGACAAATATGAAAATGGCGAGTTACATATTGCCGGATTCAACATCAAATGTGATGCATTGGTCAATGTAAATTCACGCAAAGCAATAATACCTGAAAGTGAAATACCGTTCGAACTTACCGAACGTGGATTTATTAAAACATCCGACATTTTCGAAACCAACATAAAAGGTATATTTGCCATTGGTGATGTCAGTGGTAAAAGCTTTGTAGCCCATGTTGCATCTGCTCAGGGGATATTTATTATAAATTCTATAAAAGGTGTAAGAGCGAATTTTGACAGCACCACCTATCCGATCAATATGTACACATCTCCCGAGATAGCACAGATTGGTATGACCGAACAATTCATTAAAGAAGTAGGAATTGATTATAAGATCAGTGAATTCCCGTTATCGGTCAATGGAAAGGCAATGATTGAAGGCAATACAGAAGGGTTTATCCGCATGATTTCAGATAAAAAGTACGGTCAGATTCTCGGGATTCAGATTGTAGCTGCCAATGCCACCGATATGATTGCCGAAGCAAGCGCTTTTATGAATGTAGAAGCCACAGTGTATGATGTGGCAAAAACAATTCATGCGCACCCTACTGTTTCCGAGATTTACATGGAAGCAGGGTTTGAAGCTTTTGATAAAGCGATACATTTATAGAAAATGAATCTATAATTATTGAATAATCAACACATTATCACATCATCACATCAACGCATCAGTATGATTAATACCTCAAAATATAACCTTCCTGATATTGATTTATTAAAAAAGAAGACAAATCAATTTTTGATCTGGATACCCGACAAGGTATACATCGTACTTGGAGCTTCAAATAATCCGGCGGATGCCTTGAACATGGATATGGTGGAAAAAGACAAAATAGCTGTATTGAAACGCCCATCGGGAGGACAAACCGTAATCCTAACCCCCAATAATATCATCATTGCAGCTGTTTTTTTCGGTAAAAAAACCATGCATCCCAAAGACGTTTTTCAACAAATCAACAAACTGATTATTTCAGCCATCGAACAAACAGGAATACATGATTTATCGATGATGGGAATTTCGGATATTGCAATATCAGGTAAAAAGATTTTAGGTTCAGCCATTTACCGAAGCAAAGAAGCGCTGTTATATCATGCGGTCCTGAATTTAGGCGAACCATCCATTACCTTTGAAAGATACCTGAAGCATCCGTCCAAAGAACCCGAATACCGTCAGGGCAGATCACATGCTGAATTTGTCACGTCACTCAAAGAAAAAGGGTATACAAGGAGTTACCATCATTTGGCAAATGAATTGTCATTAACGTTTGAAAGATCCTTTGGTATATGATCATTCCGGGCAATCTTCTCGAAATAAAATTATACCTCGATGCAAAGGTAAAACTGTATAACACGGTTGATTTTATCTCCACCGACCCCATTCAGGTACCCCATCGTTTTACACGAAAAGAAGACATTGAAATAGCAGCATTTCTGTCAGCCACTATTTCGTGGGGACAACGTAAAAGTATTATCAACAATGCCAACCGGTTGATGAATTTAATGGATAATTCTCCCTATGAATTTTTGATGGATTCAGGGATAAATGATTTTTCGGTTGACTTTCAGTCCAATAATGAGAATCCGGAATGGCTAGAAATAAAACAATTTGTACACCGTACTTTTAACAGTGATGATTGCCTTTATTTCTTTGAATCGTTAAAAAACATCTATCAACATTATAATGGGTTGGAGGATGTATTTACTACAGGATACCTGGAGTCCGGAACCATATACGGAGCTTTAAAACATTTCAGGAATATATTTCTATCCATTCCACATGCCAAAAGGATACGGAAACATGTTTCTGATGTTACGGCCAATTCATCAGCCAAACGATTGAATATGTTCCTACGATGGATGGTGAGGAATGACGGGAATGAAGTCGATTTCGGATTGTGGAATAACATTCCTTCGTCGTCTCTTATGCTTCCGTTGGATGTACATTCAGGGAATGTAGCCCGCGATTTGGGACTTTTGACCAGAAAACAAAACGACTGGAAATCGGTGGAAGAAATCACTTCCCTCCTACGTCTGTTAGACCCGGCTGATCCCATAGTATATGATTTTGCCCTGTTTGGAACCGGCGCATTCGAAGATAATTATTCGATTCATTTATAATTTCCGAATATTAAATACTTTCCAAATCAATTACAAATAGATTTTAATTGAAATATTCTTACAAAAAAACCAGCTAAATTTCTTATCAGAAATATTAGCCGGCTTTTTATAAAACAAAGTTGATTGCATCATCAGATTATCATATCATCACATCATCATATCAACACATTATCACATCAACACATCAACACATCATTAAAATTCCATCTTCAAAGTAGCCCCAAATTCTACCGGTTTACCCACCTGAAAGAATGTACTGCCCGACGAATCAAAATAGAATGCATTGTATTGAGTATCCAGAAGGTTTTTAGCCCATACTTCCAGGCCAAAAGCACCCTTGGTCACTCCTACTTTAGCATTCACCAACGAATAAAAATCCTGTGATAATTGATTGTCTTCCCTCCAGTAGATTTTACCAATACCTGAATATTGAACACTTGCCATAAATTGATCAATGCATGCATTTTTAAACCGGTGTTCATAATTAGCACTCAGGCTGAGTGTATTTTGAGGAGCATAAGGAACATAATTGCCTTTATAATCCACTTTCGTACTTACATATTTATGGGTTAAAGGATTCATTGTTCGCACCGAGTCAGAGTAAGTAGTAAAAGTGGCATTGGCATAACCATAATTTAAAGCAGCACTGAAACCACTTCCCAGGTTAGCATCAAAAGCTAATTCGAAACCTTTGCTTACTGCTTGTCCGGCGTTTGAAATCTTCCGTCCAAGACCGTTAGGAACAAATTGAGTAAGCTGCAAATCATCAATATCGATATAAAACAGGGTAATACTTGATTTTAATTGATTATTAAATGAAAGACACTGGCCTCCTATTTCATAATTCCAACTGAATTCAGGTTTATACGATATGGTATTCAAAATGACATCCTTTTTGGTAGCCTGGGGATTAGTCATTCCTTTATCCACTAAATCGGCAAACATTTGAACGTTGTAACCTCCAGCCTTATAACCGCGTGAAACATTTGCATACACAAACTGACGGTTACTCCATTCATATTTTAAGGCAACTTTAGGCAATAGTTCTGAAAAATGAATTGACAAATTATCCTTTAAGGTATCAGCAAATAAAACGGTTGCCGGTCCTATATTTATATGCATTGAACTTCCGGTATTATAGTCCAGATCTATCTTCTCATAGTCAACACGCAGTCCGGCAGTAATAGAAAGCCCGTCAACAAATAAGTTGTTGTAGGTTGATTGATGAAAAAGTGCACCTCCTAAAGTTTTCGTATTATATTGTCCGGGGGTTTTTAAAACATTATCGGTAATTGTCATTCCCATGGGTGTAAACGATGGTTGAATCATATATTTAATTCCATCGCTTTCCATATAAAAAGGAGCATTAATGTCCAGTTGTTGCAGGAAGCCGGTAGCTCCAAAACTCCATTGATAATTATTTTTCGATTTCGATCTGAGAATGATTTCTTCATTCAGGGCATTTTGTTTTTGTGCCTGTTCCAATGCAAAAAAGGAAAATGTCGTAAAATCATTATCCAGTTTCATGTCATCCTTAAAATACTGATGGGATGTGGTTGAACTTAATACTATATCGCTGGTCTTATATTGCAAAAACAAACTATTGGTAAGGGTAGTTCGGGTATAAGTACCTGGATCATTATAATTTGGCAATGCAGTTTTTTTTGTAGAATCATTATAGGCTCCGTAAGGAAAAGCAGTTTGATCCACATAGTCGAAATTGGTGGTATACTGTGCTCTGAATTTTGGAGTTATATTCCAGTCCAGTTTAAACCTACCACCCGCTGAAGTAGTGGCATCCTGTGATTTCTTTGTAAATTGGTTGATCAAAAATCCATCATCATGATTGTAAAAACCACTGAGTGAAAGTCCGAAATTAGCATTCAACTTTGCGTAATGGGAGAGCTTCGCATTTAAAAAGCCATAGTTTCCGGCTGAAACCGATAATTTAGTCCCCTGAAAATTAAACGGAGAAAGGGTATAGATATTAACAATACCACCTTCGGCATTACGTCCATACAATGTGCCTTGCGAACCACGCAATACTTCTATTTGCTTAATATCATAAAAGTCGAAATCAAAAGTTGATTTATCAAAATAAGGAACATTATCCACATATAATGCAATTGATTGTCCGCTGTTCCTGGATCCAATACCACGAATATAGGCAGTTGTCGACATCGCAGAACCGTAATCAGGGATAAAAAAATTAGGAACAAGTCCGCTCATATCACGGATATTCGTTATTTGGGCTGTATTAATTAATTTAGAATTTAATAAAGTAGACGATACCGGTGTTTGTTGCGGTGAAGTCTCTTTCAGTGAATTAATAACTACTTCATTCAGGTTGACAACAGTAGTATCTTCTTGATTTTGTGCCATAGTTATCAGGCAAAAAGAAATAAGAACAGATAGAATAAGTTGCTTTTTCATTTTTTATTTCAGTTTAAAATAATACATAATATTAAGAATGTGATTCAAATACATGAACACAAAAAACCTTCTGAGAACAAACAGATGTACAGAAGAGTGATTAAAATCAGAATAAATTATTTATGAAATAAAAGAAGGAGGAGGACGTGAAAAACTGACATAGCTCAGGCCATCGGAGGTAAAATCAAATGACCTGGAAAAAACAAATTCGGTTTGTTGAATAAAATGTGGAAGCGATAGATTTGATTCAGGAATAAATTCTGAAGTCGTTTGAAAATCACGTGAAGTTAACTGATATGCGTTTGTTTGATTATGATTGGAAAAGGAAACCCCGGTAACAAGCTCTGTTTGCTGAACATCTGTCTTGTCATGTTTCAAACCCGGAGTTATCAGGCATAAAATATACCCCAACACCATCAGGATCTCAGGGATAAAAGTAGCCAATAAACCATTCTGAAACATCAACATACTTAATAAGAAATATGAGCCTCTCATGGGACTCGAACCCGCGACCTATTCATTACGAATGAATTGCTCTACCAACTGAGCTAAAGAGGCAAATACATTTATCGTGTAGCCATTTACAATCCGTCAAAAAGCCGGACAAGTTTTACAATATTTAAATGAGCTGCAAATATACACCTTTTTTATATTTAAGATATGGAATTTGTCAAAAAGAATTTGATTTTTTTATTTGCTAACCAATTTCTGCTTGAATATTGTATCTTTGTAGTACCGACAAAAACATAATAAATGGATTCATACAATACCATTACCTCTTTAACTGAAGGTATTTACAAAGAAAAAGGCAGTAAATTTATCGCCTTTTCGATACCTGTACACAATGCCGAAGAAGTAAAGGAGTTGGTCAAAGCCTATAAAAAAGAATATTACGATGCCCGTCATGTTTGTTATGGATACATGCTCGGTGCCGAACGCAAAGAATGGCGCGCCAATGATGACGGCGAACCTTCGGGTACCGCCGGTAGGCCTATTCTCGGGCAAATCAATTCCAGGGAACTTACCGATATTCTGGTAATCGTAGTCCGTTATTTTGGAGGTATTTTATTAGGCACCGGAGGACTGACTATTGCGTATAAGGAAGCTTCTGCCGACGCACTAAACCAGGCTGAAATCATTGTGAAAACAGTGGATTGTGAAATGACCGTTCATTTTGAATATGCTATTATGAATAGCGTCATGCGAATTGTAAAAGAAACCAGTGCCCGGATTATTGATCAGGGATATGAAAGTGACTGCTACATGATACTATCGATACGTAAACAGGAAGAAGAATTTCTAAAAGGGAAACTGATCAAAATTGATGGATTACATTTCATTACGAAAGACTAACATTTAGGAATGAACAATTCTAACCTCTTATGTTTTATTATTGGTAAAAAACGACTATCTTTGTACTCAGAAATGAAAACGAGAAATTTTAAATATTTTTTCGAACAAAGCAACTCACAGCAAACTGGTTGCATAGAAAAGCTGACCCTAAGAAATACAAAAAAACCAATATAAATCTTGTTCGGATTTGTGTTGGTTTTTTTGTTAATAGAGACAACCCCTAACCCCTAAAGTGGATAAAGGTTTAATATTTTAGTAGCTATTCAAGCAAGCAGATATATAAATATTATCAATACTAACTAATTAGATACTCCACCTTTCGGGGTTTGGAGTCGACTTCACCACATGAGCAATAACAGTTTAGTATCAATTTCCGATTACAGCAAAGAAGAAATTCTGGCAATTCTCGATTCGGCTGCCGGATTCGAAGCTAATCCAAACCGGAAAACACTCGATGGAAAAGTAATTGCCACCTTGTTTTTTGAACCTTCTACCCGTACCAGACTTAGTTTCGAAACAGCAGTCATTCGACTGGGAGGTTCTATCATCGGTTTTTCGGATGCTGCCACCAGCAGTTCTTCAAAAGGTGAAACATTAAACGATACCATTCATATGGTAAGTTGTTATGCCGATGCCATTGTCATGCGTCACCCTCTCGAGGGCGCCGCACGTTACGCAGCTGAAGTATCTCCGGTGCCGATTATCAATGCCGGAGATGGAGCCAATCAACACCCTTCACAAACCCTGCTGGATTTATATTCCATTTTTAAAACCCAGGGAACGCTCGAAAACCTGACCATCTGCGTTGTTGGAGACTTAAAATACGGCAGAACGGTTCATTCGCTTATTATGGCCATGTCGCATTTTCATCCTACCTTCAAATTCATTGCACCTGATGAATTGAGAATACCGGACGAATACAAGGTGTTTTGCCAAAAGAATAACATACCATTCACGGAAGTAACCGAACTGAACGATAATTTCAACGATGCCGACATTTTATACATGACCCGGGTTCAAAAAGAACGGTTCCTCGATTTAATGGAATATGAACTGGTGAAAAACGTTTATACACTTAAAAACGTTATGCTTGGGAAGACAAAGTCAAATTTGCGTATCCTTCACCCCCTACCCCGTGTAAATGAAATTGACCCGGATGTTGATGCAAACGAAAAAGCCTATTATTTCAGGCAGGCTCAAAACGGATTGTATATCCGTCAGGCGATTGTGAGCAAGGTGCTGGGACTATAGACAGAGGTAAGGAGTGAGAGGTGAGAGGTGAGTAAAGATAGTTGAAGAATGAGAGTAGTGAAATTCGATTTAAATTAGTATAATTCGTATATTATGGTGACTGATAAAAAATTAAAAGTAGCTGCACTTCGAAACGGGACAGTGATTGATCATATTCCTTCTGATAAACTATTCAAAGTAGTATCCATTCTGCATTTGGACAGTTGTCTGAATCAAATCACACTGGCAAATAACCTCGAAAGTGCAAAAATCGGGTCAAAGGGCCTTATAAAGATCTCCGACCGGGCATTTGCAGAAGATGAAACCAATAAAATTGCATTGATCGCGCCCAACGCGAAGATTAATATCATTCGTGACTTTCTGGTAGTTGAAAAACGTCAGTTACGGTTACCTAACGAAATACGTGAAATCGTGCAATGCACAAATCCCAATTGTGTGACGAACAATCAACCTGTAACGACAAGGTTTCAGGTTTTAAATACCAATGATGAAATTATGCTGAAATGCCATTATTGTGAACGTGAAGTAAGACGTGATGAAGCCCGCATAAAATAAGATTAAAAAAAGTCAAATGAAAGATACATCCATTACAAAAAAAACAACCGTTCAACCCATTGAAAGTGACGCCGGGAAAGGACATGTTTCCTGGAAACCGGGAACCCTGATATACCCCTTACCTGCAGTACTCATTTCGTGTGGAAGCAATGTGGAGGAATATAATTTACTGACCATAAGTTGGGTAGGGACAATCTGTACCAATCCACCCATGTGTTATATATCGGTTCGTCCCGAACGCCATTCCTACGATATCATTAAAAAGAATATGGACTTCGTGATTAACCTGACCAATGAAGAAATGGCTTATGCCACTGATTGGTGTGGTGTACGCAGTGGAAAGGATCATAATAAATTTGCAGAAATGAATCTGACACCCTCTAAATCTGAATTTATCAATGCGCCAATTATCAAAGAATCGCCTTTGAGTATCGAATGCCGGGTAAAAGAAATCGTAAAATTAGGTTCACACGATATGTTCATTGCCGATGTTGTCAATGTTCAGGCCGACAGCCGGTATATAAATCCGGTAACAGGTGAATTTAAACTCTCGGAAGCTAAACTGATTGCCTATTCTCATGGTCATTACTATAAACTGGGAGAAGAAATCGGTAAGTTTGGTTGGAGCGTTAAAAAGAAGAAATGAAAGACCCCCAACCCCTAAAGTGGAGTAAGGATCCTTTTTTTTCAGAATTATAGTTATATACACAATATTTATTCCCCTTTAGGAGTTAGGGGTCATTATGAAACACGAAATAGAACTTGCTACCTGGAAACGAAGAGAACATTTTGAGGTATTTAAAAACTTTGATGAACCTTTATTCGGAATAACCGTTAAAGTGGAATGTTCCAAAGCATATTTCAAATCGAAGGAATTGGGGTTTCCGTTTTCATTGTATTACTTATATTTATCCTTGAAAGCGGTGAATGAAATTGAAGAATTCAGATACCGCATAGAAGGTGATAAAGTGTTCTGTTACGATCGTGTTGATGCCGGTCCCACCGTATTCCGTGAAGATGAAACGTATGGTTGCGGATACCTAAAGTATTATGAAAACATAGCTGAATTCATGATTCATTCCAACATAGAAGTTGACAGAGTAAAGGCTGAACGAGGATTGAAATTTCCGGTATCAGGAGAAAATATCATCCATTACTCCACCATTCCATGGGCTAATTTTACTGCCATTAACCATGCCAGGCGAGTGGATATTGGACGAAGCATTCCTAAAATAACCTTTGGTAAAATGACACAGGAAGGTAAAAACAGATGGTTACCGGTTGATATACATGCCAATCATGCCGTTATGGATGGATATCATGTTGGTAAATTTATCGCACGCTTTCAGGAACTGTTGGATCAGGAGTAAGAAGTAAGGAGTGAGAGGTGAGGAATGAGGAAAGAGTAGGTAGTTGGTAGTTCAGGACATATGATTATCTAAACAGTAAACTAATAACTGATAAGAATATACCCGTTATCCGTTGGCCTCGCCCCTATCCTTAAGGAGAGTGGTCGGGGGTTAAGTGTAATAATAAAAATAAACAAATTGAATATAATTCGTCTAATGACTTTTGACATTAGGCCATAGAAACAAAAAGAAAATGAAAAGAGACCAGGTGATTTTTGACATCATTGCACGAGAAAAACAACGTCAGTTGAAAGGAATTGAATTGATTGCTTCCGAAAACTTTGTAAGTGATCAGGTAATGGAAGCTATGGGTTCGGTGTTGACAAACAAATACGCTGAAGGCTATCCCGGAAAACGGTATTATGGTGGTTGCGAAGTTGTGGACGAAAGCGAACAAATTGCCATTGACCGACTGAAAGAAATATTCGGTGCCGAATGGGCAAACGTACAACCTCACTCAGGTGCACAAGCTAATGCTGCAGTATTCCTGGCTTGTTTAAATCCGGGAGATAAATTCCTTGGATTAAACCTGGCTCATGGAGGTCATTTATCTCATGGTTCATTGGTAAACAGTTCGGGCATCCTGTATAAACCTTGCGAATACAATGTCAAAGAAGAAACCGGACGTGTGGATTACGACCAAATGGAAGAAGTAGCCATCCGCGAACAACCGAAAGTAATTGTTGGTGGGGGTTCTGCTTATTCACGTGAATGGGACTACAAACGCATGCGCGAAATAGCTGATAAAGTTGGAGCTATCTTGATGATCGATATGGCACACCCTGCAGGATTAATTGCTGCCGGATTATTGGAAAATCCATTGAAATGGGCTCATATCGTCACTTCAACCACTCATAAAACCCTACGTGGACCTCGTGGAGGAATCATTTTGTTGGGAAAAGATTTTCCAAACCCATGGGGTAAAACCACTCCAAAAGGTGAAATCAAGATGATGTCTGCCCTGCTTGATTCGGCTGTATTTCCTGGTATACAAGGTGGTCCTCTGGAACATGTGATTGCTGCAAAAGCAGTTTCTTTTGGTGAATGTCTGCAACCTGAATACAAAGATTATCAGATACAGGTTAAGAAAAATGCGGCCGCTCTGGCAAAAGCATTAATGGATCGCGGTTTTACCATTGTTTCAGGCGGTACTGACAACCACTCCATGTTAGTTGATTTACGTTCTAAATTCCCTGACCTGACTGGTAAGGTAGCCGAAAAAGTACTGGTGGAAGCTGATATTACCATCAACAAAAACATGGTTCCCTTCGACACCCGTTCCCCTTTCCAGACATCCGGTATCCGTCTGGGTACTCCAGCCATTACTACACGTGGTGCAAAAGAAGATTTGATGGAAGAAATTGCCGAAATGATTGAAACAGTACTTTCGAACATCGATAATGAAGCAGTTATCAAATCGGTAAAAGAACGTGTAAATAAAACTATGGCAAAGTTTCCGTTGTTTGCACAATAAAGAAGAGGTGAGAGGTGAGAAGTAAGAGGTAAGAGGTAAGTACAGGGTTTTGCAGATTTTATAAAAGTAAATATTAATTTTTATAACTCAAAAAAATCATACTTATGTCAGAAATAATAGATTACAACGAAAAATACAGACGGAGAACAAAGAAGTTTGCTGTCAGGATAATTCTTTTCTATGCTAAGTACTGTAAACAATCTGAGGAATTAAGAATAATAGGAAAACAGCTGCTTCGGTCGGGAACTTCCGCAGCAGCTAATTTCAGAGCAGTTACACGTGGCAGGTCACATCCTGAAAGGTTTTCAAAAATGTGTATTGTTGTTGAAGAGATTGATGAAACACAATTTTGGTTTGAATTAATCGAAGAAGCTGAATTATTGGAACTATCTACTTTTAGTGATATTAAAAATGAAATTGATGAACTTGTAAAGATATTCTCAACAAGTAAAGCAAACATGAAAAAATAACAAATTACTTACTCCTTACCTCTTACCTCTTACTTACTTATTAAGATATGATTGACAAAATCTTCGAACTTTCTGAGCTTACAGATACCACTGTATTTTATGGGGTAAACAATAACAATGTTCGTTTACTGAAAATTTTACATCCCAATGTCAGGTTTTCAGCCAGGGGGAACATTATTAAGTTAGCCGGAAATGAAGAAGACATCAACCAGATATATTCAACTATCTTAAAATTAGAACGTTTTTGTATTGACAATAACACTTTATCAGAAGAAGATATTATTGAAATTGTAAAAGGTAATGTTCCGAATGAAATTAAATTTGAACATCTGATATTGCATGGCGTAAATGGAAAATCCATCATGGCCCGTACGGTGAATCAACAGAAACTGGTCAAGGATTTTGATACCAATGATTTGCTTTTTGCGATTGGGCCTGCCGGATCCGGAAAAACCTATACTGCCATTGCGCTGGCAGTGCGTTCATTGAAAAACCGTGAAATAAAAAAGATTATCCTGAGTCGTCCGGCTGTGGAAGCGGGTGAAAAGCTTGGATTTCTTCCCGGGGACATGAAAGAAAAGATTGATCCGTACCTGCAACCTTTGTATGATGCTTTGTCGGATATGATTACACCACTGAAACTGAAAGAATACCTCGAAAACGGTACTATTCAGATAGCTCCGCTTGCTTTTATGAGAGGACGAACGTTGAATGAAGCAGTGGTGATATTGGACGAAGCACAGAACACAACAACGGCCCAGATCAAAATGTTCCTTACCCGCATGGGTATGAGTGCCAAAATGATTGTAACAGGTGATATCACTCAGATTGATTTGCCCCTTTCACAGAAATCAGGTTTAATTGATGCCCTGGAAGTCCTTAAAAACATCAAAGGCATTGCCCGTGTAGATTTTGACATTAAAGATATTGTACGGCATAAACTGGTGCAACGGATTGTAGAGGCGTATGAAAAAAGAAGCAAAGAACCCCTGATCCCTAAAGAGGGAAAAGAGGATGAGAAACCAAATGATTTGGTATTGAAGAAATAATATGAATCATAAATCGACTTAAACTGTAAAAATAAATTCAAACATATGAACGCATTAACAAACACTGATTTCCATTTTGATGGACAGAAGAATGTATATCATGGCAAAGTACGTGATGTGTATACTGTAAAAAACGACCTGCTCGTTATGATTGCTACCGACCGCATCTCGGCATTCGATGTGGTGCTACCAGCAGGAATCCCGTATAAAGGACAAATGTTGAATCAAATTGCAGCCCGTTTTCTGGATGCAACAGTTGATATAGTACCAAACTGGAAACTGGCATGTCCCGATCCAATGGTAACTGTCGGTCTGAGATGCCAGGGATACCCCGTAGAAATGATTGTACGCGGTTATCTCTGCGGGAGTGCATGGAGAACTTACAAAAGCGGTATCCGTGAAATATGTGGCGTTAAAATACCTGACGGCATGCGTGAAAACCAACGGTTCACCACACCCATCATCACTCCTACTACCAAAGCTGAACAGGGAAGACATGACGAAGACATTTCAAAGGAAGAAATCCTGAAACAAGGACTGGTTTCAAAAGAAGAGTATGATCTGCTTGAAAAATATACGATGGCATTATTCCTACGGGGTACTGAAATAGCTGCAGAACGTGGACTGATACTTGTCGATACGAAATATGAATTTGGAAACAGGGAAGGCAAAATTTACCTGATCGATGAAATTCACACTCCCGATTCGTCACGCTATTTCTATGCAGAAGGATATGAGGATCGTTTCGCCAAAGGAGAAGCTCAGAAACAGCTCTCTAAGGAATTCGTACGTGAGTGGTTAATGGAGAATGGCTTTCAGGGAAAAACAGGTCAGCAGGTGCCCGATATGACTCCTGAAATAGTGGCAGGAATCAGCGAAAGGTATATTGAACTGTATGAACATATCTCCGGAGAATCCTTTGACAAAGCCAATGTAGATAACATTACCACCCGTATTGAGAAAAACATTACAGAATATCTCAAAACAGTATAATTTATTTACAATTTACAATTTATTGATTTACAATTGCTTATTTTCAAATTGTAAATTGTAAATAATTAAATTGTAAATGTATTTTAATTTCGGTTTGGTAGTTCGGGAAAAAACCCTATCTTTGCACCGCCTTTGAAAAAAGGATGTATCACTGGAGAGATGGCAGAGTGATCGATTGCAGCGGTCTTGAAAACCGCCGTACTGCAAGGTACCGGGGGTTTGAATCCCTCTCTCTCCGCAAAA